>JADMIO010830131.1_pt1 | contig 96657 bp, 100 predicted proteins | sample 8958161 | NCBI WGS metagenome assembly JADMIO01 (sample SAMN16585339, study PRJNA669376) | soil metagenome | isolation source: Crop rotation soil | place: USA: Cullars Rotation, Alabama | collected 2011
CGCGACAACTTGTCCACGTGGAATTCTAAGCTTAGGATCCCAATGTGCTGGAAAGCACGCCCCACGTCGAGGCGGTGGCGCTCCTCACGCGTTGAGGATGTTCACGGCTCGCGCCGCGACGAGAACCAAGGTGATCGCGCTGGCGCCGGCCTCCACCATCATCACCATCTTCATCCGCTGCGAGAGCGGCATCACGTCGGTCGGGCTGAACGCGGTCGCGTTCGTGAACGAGAGGTAGAGGTAGTCGAGGAAGCCCGGCTGCCAGCCGGCCGGCGCGAGCTGCGGGTTCTCGGTCTGGGGCCACATGAGCTCGGCGGCGTGCGGCAGCCGCTCCTGGCGGGCGATCGGGCCGCCCGAATCCATCAGCCAGAGGACGAAGGCGGCGATCACGATCGTCGCGCCCTCGACACGGGCCGCGATGTGGATCAGCTCCGTGCCGTTGTTCGCGACCTTGTTGTGCAGCAGGAAGTGGACGAGCAGGCCGATCACCCAGAGCTGGGCGCCGGCGAACAGCCAGATCAGCGGCATGCTCGCCGCCCGCACGTATGGACGCGCCTCGAGCGGGCTGACGAGCGGCTTCAGGCCGCCGGGCGGAGCAACGGCCGCGATCGTGACGAAGAACAGCCCCCACAACACCGGCGCGATCCAGTGCGCGGCAGTGAACGTGTTCGAGTGGACCGACAGGAACTTCGTCGGCAGCGTCGCGTACGAGTAGGCAGCGGCGGCCATCGCCGCCGCCTGGAGGAGCCAGGACCACGTGGACTCGCTGAACCGGGGCAAATGCTGCCGGGCCGCCTCCACCGTTTGAGCTTAGATCTGCTCTCGGACCGCGCTCCATCCGCGCCGGAAGACCGGCACGAGCCGGTCGATGTTCACCGCCAGGAACGCGATCGACAGCCCCGGGAGCGCGGGCAGCCCGTCGATGCTCGCGCCGTAGGCGATCGCGAGCGTGGCTCCGAACGAGAGGCAAAGCGCGACCCACGTCCAGAACGTCCGCAGCCCGAAGCGGTCGGCCGCGGCGAGGAAGAGCGCGAAGAAGAGCAGGTCAGGCGGCCCGAGCCGCGCTGCCGTGTGCTCACCCGGCGTCGGCAGGGCGAACGAGACGTCCTCGAACACGCCGCGATGATGCGAGACGATCTTCTGAGTCGGCCCCTTCCACACCGAGTAGGCGTCGATCCACGGGATCAGGCAGGCGACGAAGACCACGAGCCCGACCGACTCGAACAGCCGCAGGAACGCGAAGCCGACGAGCGACGCCCCCGCGAGCTTGCCGAAGTTCGCGATCGCCCCGAGGCCGGCCTCCTGGAAGCCCCAGGTCACGAGGCCGAGCGCGAGTCCCGCGGGAAGCGCTCCCCACCAGCGCCACAGCGGCAGCGCGAGATAGACGAAGCCGAACACGGCGGGGACGAGCACGAGCGAGATCCACGCGACGTCCCACCAGGCCGACGCGTTCCAGAGCGAGGTCGACCACTCGTAGTAGCAGGCGATCGCGGCCGCGAGCGCGACGAACAGCGTTGCGCGGGTTCGCAGGCTCAATACGGTGGGAGCGCGGCCCACCAGTCGCCGAGCGACTTGAAGGCGTTCCAGAAGGCCGTCTTCGCCGCCTGTTCGTCGAGCGCCTCGTCGACATCCGGCACGACGAGCGCCTGCACCGTCGGCGTGAGCTGCTGGAGCTCTCCGTCCGCGGGCTGCAGCGGACGCGAGAGCGGGAATTCGATCGTGTTCAGGAACTCGAGCGCGTGCTCGCCCATGACGACGACGAGCTTCGGCTGGACGATGTGCAGCTCGCGCGTCAGCCAGTCACGTGCGTGCTGGTCGGGCTCCGAGCCCGCGTACTTGAGGCAGTTCGTCCCGTAGACGGCCAGCGGGTCGACCTGGAGCCGCTGCAGCGACTTGAGGATCGCCTGCCCCGCGCGGCCGTAGAAGGCCACGCCCTCGAGCAGCTCCGACTCCTGCGGGGAGTACTTGAGCAGCATGACGTCCGCAAGCGGATGCCCCGAGCCGAGCACGGTGGCGCGCTCGCCGGCAGCGCGGGCGATCTCGTCCGCGAGGTCGTTCGTCTCGCGAATCGCCTTCTGCAGGTACTTCTCGTAGATCTCGTCGGTAGGCACCGCCACGGGGAAGCTGGTCCTTGTTCGGCTCTAGCGGACCTTCTCCTTGACCTGGGCCATCCACTTCAGGCTCTGGAGGTAGGCCAGGGACTTCGGCCGGCGCAGGATCTGGGCGCTGTGGAGGCTGATCATGAACTCCTCGGCGTTACGGAACGCGCGCATGCTCATCGCGCCGGTGCCGACCCCGGGGAGCACGTGTGCGTCCGAGCCGGCGCCCATCGTCAGGTTGTACTTGCGTGCGAAGCGGAGCGCCTCGTCGTTGTACGCCTCGAAGAGGAGCCGCGCGTTGTAGACCTCGAACACGTCGATCTCGGCCAGGTGCCGGTGCAGCGTCGCCGGGTCGGGAATCGCGTGCCGCCTGTCGAAGGGGTGGGGGAGATAGACGAGGCCGCCCTGGGCGCGGATCGCCGCGAGCGTGTCCGCGAAGGACAGGCGCGGCGGGATCTCCTCCTGCAGGAAGAGCCCGATCACCTCGCCCTGGCGGTCGGTCTTGATCTCCTCGCCCGGGATCACGACGAGGTTCCGGCTGCGCGCCTTCTCGACCGCCTCGAGCGCGCCGCCGAACTTGTTGTGGTCGGTGATCGCGATCGCGCCGAGGCCCTGCTGCTCCGCGTAGTCGAGCAGCTCGTCGACCTCCACCGAGCAGTCGTGCGACCAGGACGTGTGCATGTGCAGGTCGCAGAGGATCCAGTCGCGCGCGGCGAGGGCGGGCTCGGTCGGCCCGGTGCGCCGGCGGGTCGCGAGGCGGCGGTAGAGCTTGTCGAGCTCTGCCGCGACCTCCGCGTAGCTCTCGACGTTCTCCGGCGTGGCGTCCTGGATCTCGGCGCCGCAGGCGGTCGCCTCGAGCCGCAGCCCTGTGCTGCCGTGAGGGGCGGGGACGAAGACCCTCGCGGGCGCGAGGATCGCAGCGCGGGAGGCGGCGTCGAGCGCCGTTCGGACGTGCACGCGGTCGCGCAGGCGCCTCGGGATCGTCGGTCGTCCGGAGAGCGGCCGCCGCCGCAGCAGAATCAGCTCCCAGCCGGGCCGGTCGTCGAGCGCGCGGATCGCCGCGCGCGCAGCAGGGCGCTCGGCCGGATCCCATTCGACCACGATCCGGTTCTGCTTCCGCGCCGGCCGGAACACCTTCGTGTCGACTCCCTGCGAGAGGACCCTGAAGTCGCCGGGGAAGCGAAGCTCGGCCGCCTTCGCCACCTCCGGCGTCGTCGCGAGCAATGCGTCGACGCGGGCGAGCAGCCGGTCGCGCTGCGCCTTCCCGAGCGGATAGGCCAGCCGGTCGGGCGAGAAGAAAGTGGCGACTGAAAGCGCCGCGGTCTCTCGCAACGCGAGGTAGGAGAGGCTCGGCAGCCCGGGCTCGAAGCCGTGCACGACATCGAAGGCTCCCAGGGAGAGCGCGAGCGAGAGATTCGCGCGGACGCCGACCGGCACGCCCATGCGGCTGCGGCGCGAGATCGGCATCGCGGGCCCGAGCGCGACGAAATCCGGCAGCACCTCACGCTGCAGCGCGCGCCGGCCCTCGCGCAGGTCGCGCGCCCGGTTCGACGGCGCCAGCACCGTCACGTGGTGCCCGAGCCCGCGCAGCTCGGCCGCGACCGCGTCGACGTGTTCGTTCACCTCGTGCGGCTGCGACCAGGCGAACGGCGTGACGAGGCAGATCCGAAGCTGCACAGGGCCAGAATAAAGACGGGCCCGGCTCAGTTGACCGGCAGCGCTACCGGCAAGGCCGATAGCGCGCCAAAACCTGGCCGGGCCCGCTCGCGCTACGCAGTCGCCTTTGCAGGCGCCTTCGTCTTCTTGCGCTGGTTGTCCTTGATGAACCGCTCGGTCGACTCGCGCGCGTCGTCGTCGCGGATCTGCTTCGGCGGGGACTTCATCAGGTACGAGCTCGGCGCCTCGAGCGCGCCCGAGATGCCGTTGTTCAGCGCCAGCTTCGCCATCCGGACTGCGTCGATCACGATGCCGGCCGAGTTCGGCGAGTCCCAGACCTCGAGCTTGAGCTCGACGTTCAGCGGCACGTTCCCGAAGGTCGTGCCCTCCATGCGGATGTACGCCCACTTGCGGTCCGTGAGCCACGGCACGTAGTCGGACGGGCCTACGTGGACGTTGCCGTCGCCGAGGTCGTAGTCGAGCATCGACGTGACCGCGTTCGTCTTCGAGATCTTCTTCGACTCGAGGCGGTCGCGCTCCAGCATGTTCAGGAAGTCCGAGTTGCCGCCGACGTTCAGCTGCATCGTCTTGTCGAGCCGGACGCCGCGGTCGCGGAAGAGGCTCGTCAGGACGCGGTGCGTGATCGTCGCGCCGACCTGGGACTTGATGTCGTCGCCGATGATCGGCACGCCGGCCTCGCTGAAGCGCCGCTGCCAGTAGGGCTCGCGGGCGAGGAATACGGGCATGCAGTTCACCATCGCGCAGCCGGCCGTGAGGATCTGCTCGGCGTACCACTTCGTCGCCTCCTCGGAGCCGACCGGCAGGAAGTTGACGACGACGTCGGTGCCGGTCTCCTGGAGGATCCGCACGACGTCGTCCGTCTCGCCGTTCGCCTTCTCGACGACCTCGGACAGGTACTTGCCGATGCCGTCGTGCGTCATGCCGCGAGAGACCTTGATGCCCGTCTTCGGCACGTCCGCGAACTTGTAGGTGTCGTTTGGATGCGCCCAGATCGCGTCGGCGAGGTCCTTGCCGACCTTCGCGGTCGTGACGTCGAAGGCGGCGGTGAACTCGATGTCGCTGACGTGGTAGCCGCCGAGGTCGACGTGCATGAGACCTGGGACGAACTCCTCCGGGTCGGCGTCCTTGTAGAACTGCACGCCCTGGACGAGCGAGTTGGCGCAGTTGCCGACGCCGATCAGCGCGACGCGAACCTTGTCGTCCGAGCGGGCGCGGCCGTTCTTCGAGCCGTTGGTCGAAGCCATGGCTTTTGCTTCCTTTCTGCGATGTGGGAGCGGGACGGCGAGCGCGTCCGCGAGCGCTCGGAGAATGACGTCGTTCACGTTCGACTGCGACCGGCGCGCCTCGGTCTCGAGCTGGTGCTTGAGCTCGACGGGAACGCGGAGGAGGACGACGGGGCTCGCGCCGGGAAGAGGGCTGCGGCGGCCGGTCGGGTGGTAGGGCACGCCGTGAGCCTCGGCGAGGAGCGTGACCGCCACCTCGTTCAGGCTCGTGCCTCGCCGGGCCGTCTCGCGGACGAGGGCCCGCTTCAAAGAGGAAGGCATGCGGACAAGAATGCCTCTCCTCGACAAAGTGCTAGCAGCCAAAGTGCTAGCACTCTAGCGCATCTATGTTGATCTGTCGCGTTGTGCTAGCTGGACGCGAACGCTCCACACGCGCTGGACGACCGTGAACCACGCTGTCGCCGCTGCGGCGTAGATCGCCCACTGCAGCCCGCCCCAGGGCGCGACGACGAGCCCGATCGTGATCAGCACGACCCGCTCGGCTCGGCTGGCGAGCCCGACGTCGCCGCGGAGGCCGAGCGCTTCCGCCCGGGCGCGGGTGTAGCTGACGAGGAACGTTCCGCCCGCGAGCGCCGCGAACGTGAAGGCCAGCGCGGTCTCGTTGCCCTCGCGCATGAAGACGAGCCCGATCGACCCGAGCATGAAGGCCTCGCCGACGCGGTCGGTCGTCGAGTCGACGAACGCCCCGAACGGCGTTGACTTTCCTCCCGCCCGTGCGAGTGCGCCGTCGAGGATGTCGAGGATCGAGCCGACCAGGAAGAGCGCCGCTCCGACCCAGAAGTAGAGGAGGTGGTTCCGGTACTGGAAGTGGACGACGACACTGCCGGCGACGCAGAGCAGGACGCCCGCGACGGTCAGCGCCATCGGCGTCAGGCGCGTCCTGGCGAGCCCGGTCATCGACCGCGAAGCGATCCGGCGGCCGCCGTCCGTGTAGAGCCGCTGGATGTCGGCGAAGCTAGGCAGGCTGTGGCGCGTCGCCGCGCCGGTGCGCGATCAACGCCCGGATCCGGCGCCTGTGGATGACCGCCCCGGCGAGGAGCGCGACGAAGCCGCCGGCGAGGCAGTCGAGCCAGAAGTGGTTGGCGGTGGCCATGACCGAGAAGCAGACCCACGCCGGCCAAAGGAGCCACAGAGGCTTGAGCCACCAGGTGCGGACGACGTAGAACAGGGTGATGCCGACGATCAGCGCGTCAGCGGCGTGGAGGCTGGGCATGGCGGCGTACTGGTTCGAGGCGAACTCGATCACCCCGCTGCCGTGGTTCAGCGACGCGTACCTTCCGAGCATGTCGAAGAACCCGTCCTGCGGGAACATGCGCGGCGGCGCAGTCGGGTAGACGACGTAGCCGATGAACCCGATCACGCCGGCGAGGAGCACCCAGTTGCGGAAATGCTTGAAGTGCTCGTTGCGACGCAGGTAGACCCAGAGGAGCGCCAAGCCGAGGACGGTGAACTCGGACATCCAGTACGTCCAGGAGACCGCCAGCTCGAGCCAGTGAGAAGAGGCCGCCACCTTCTGGGCGCTGACTTCGAAGAGGTCGCCCACGCGCTCCTCGGTGCTGATGACCCACTGTCCATGCGCAATGGCGACTGTACGGTCGTGGCCCGCGAGGCCGCGCGCGAGCTGGTAGACGACCAGGAAACCGAACCAGATCGCGAGCTGGAGACCGAAGTCCTTCCAGCCGCGCGGCAAGACACGCCGTCCGAGCGCGGTTACGGCCGTCATGCTGTCTGTCCGCCCAGGTTCAGCACAACTGAAAGATTCTAACGCGAGTTCCCGGCGGGACAATCCCCGACCGGCCCCAATCGCTCCTTAGCCCCCGATGTAGCTCATCTCGACCTTCGGCAGTGCAGCGGTCTCTGCCGTGCGCAGCTCGGAGTAACGGTCGCCACGAACTCGCCAGACGCTTGCGATCGCCTCGTCGAGCTCCGCGTCGGTCGCGCCGCCCCGGACAGCTGCCCGCAGGTCGTGTCCGCGCCTCGCGAACAGGCACGTGAACAGGCGGCCTTCGGCGGACAGCCGTGCCCGCGTGCAGCCGCCGCAGAACGGCTGGGTGACGGAGGCGATGACCCCGATCTCGCCGCCGCCGTCCCTGTAGCGCCAGCGGTTCGCGACCTCGCCGGGGTAGTTCGCCTCGACCGGCTCGAGCGGCAGCTCGGCGTCGATCGCGGCGACGATCTCGGCCGCGGGGACCACGTCGTCGAGGCGCCAGCCGTTCGTGTGGCCGACGTCCATGTACTCGATGAACCGGAGGATGTGGCCGCTGCCGTGGAAATGGCGCGCCATCGGGAGGATCCCGTGGTCGTTGACGCCGCGTTTCACGACCATGTTCACCTTGACGGGTGTCAGGCCGGCGGCGGTCGCCGCGTCGATTCCTTCGAGCACGCGCGCGACCGGGAAGTCGACGTCGTTCATCGCGCGGAAGGTCTCGTCGTCGAGCGAGTCGAGGCTGACCGTCACGCGTTTCAGTCCGGCGTCACGAAGAGCCTGGGCCTTCTGCGGCAGCAACGAGCCGTTCGTGGTCAGCGTCAGGTCGAGGTCGTCGATCTGGGCGAGCAGGTCGATCAGGCGCTCGAGGTCGCGCCGGACGAGCGGCTCGCCTCCCGTGAGCCGGATCTTCTCGACGCCCTGCCGGACGAACGCGCGCGCGAGGCGCTCGATCTCCTCGAACGTCAGCAGCTCGCGCCGTTCGAGGAACTGGTAGTCGCGGCCGAACACCTCCTTCGGCATGCAGTACACGCAGCGGAAGTTGCAGCGGTCGGTGACCGAGATCCGCAGGTCGCGAACCGGCCGTCCGAGGGTGTCGACGAGACTCACCCTCGAAGCCTAGCCTCGAGGCGCCCCCGCACAGCCTCGGCGAAGCGAGCTGCGGAGCCGACGCCGAACGAGAGGTAGAGAGACGGCTCGACGATCTCGAGCTCCAGCACGGCGCCGCCGAGGAGGTCGACGCGCGCGTAGACCGTCGGCCCGGGCACGAGCGCGAGCGCCGCCTCCGCGACCCGGCGCTCCTCGGGCGACGGCTCGTACGGGCCGAGCTGTTCCTCGAGGTAGAGCACCTCTTCCGGGCCGCCGAGCGGCAGGGCGGCGCTCCGGCTGAGCGCGTGCGAGTACCGGCCGTCGACGAAGACGAGCGAGCTCTCGGCGGCTCCCTCGATCAGCGGCTGCACCATCGCCGTGTCGCCGGCGGCCGTGATCTCCGAGACGAGCTCCGCCGCGGCCGCGTCGCCGGCCTCGAAGCGCGCCGAGCGCCTGCCGCCGGCCGAGATCGCCGGCTTGACGACGAACGGCTCGTCCGGCGAGGCGAACTGGTCGCCGGGATGCACGAATGCCGTCGGCACGGTCGCGACTCCCGCGAGCGCGGTCAGATAGCGCTCCTTGTCGATGCCGAACCGCAGCACCGGCAGCGGGTTCTCGACCCGCGCCAGATCCTCGGCCCAGCGCAGGAACTCGCGCCAGCGCTCGGCGTAGTCCCACGCAGACCGCACGACCACGAGATCGAAGCGCGACCAGTCGACGGCCGGGTCGTCCCATACGGCCCAGACCGGCTCGATCCCTTCCGCCCGCAGCGCCGGGTCCAGCAGCGCCGACTCCTCGCCTTCCGGGAGCTCGGCGCACGTGGCCAGCGCGAGGGTCGCTAGATGAGCCAGCGCCCGTTCTCTTGCACGGTCTTGCCGTCGAGCTCGATCCGCCCACCGGAGCGGAGGTCCTTGACGATGTCCCAGTGGATCGAGCTGACGTTCTTGCCGCCGACCTTCTCGTAGCTCTGCCCGAGCGCGAGATGGATCGACCCGTCGATCTTCTCGTCGAAGAGCACGTGGTTCACCGGCCGGGTGAGGCCCGGGTTGCAGCCGATTCCGAGCTCGCCGATCCGCCGTGAGCCTTCGTCGCGGTCGAGCAGGTCGTGCAGCGTCGACTCGTTCTTCGTCGCGGACGCGTCGATGACGGCCCCGCCGCGAAACTCGAGCCGGATCCCGGAGAACTCGTGCCCCTGATAGCTCGACGGGAACTCCGTGAAATCGATCACGCCCTCGGCGGAGTCCTCGAGCGGCGAGTAGAAGAACTCGCCGCCCGGCATGTTCGTGTGCCCCTGGTCGACCTCGCCGTGGCGCCCGGCGAGGCTCAGCGTCAGATCCGTCCCCGTGCCGGAGATGCGCACCTGCTCGGCGGCGTCGAACGCGTCCGCGTAGCGTCGCATCCGCTCGCCCTCGGCATCCCAGTCGATCAGGCAGGCGCCGTAGAGCATGTCCTCGAACTGCGCGAGGCTCATGCCGGCGGCCTGCGCGAGCGCCTCGGTCGGGTAGGCGCAGCTGACCCAGGGGATCTCGTTCGACATCGAGCGCCGGTAGAAGTAGTTCTCGGCCTTCTTGGCGAGCTGGAAGCGCTCGGGCGCGAGGTCGGAGCCGTCGCGCGTGTTCTCCGGCGCGTCCATCGTGATCCGCGCGTCCATGTTGTCGCAGGCGAACTTGTCCAGATCGGACAGCTCGGAGAGCAGCTCCTCGGGCGCCTCGGCGGCCCACGTCGGGTTCGTCGGCCACATGACGAAGCCGATGCGGAGGATCGGGGACGCGCCCTTTCGCGCCAGCTCGCGCTCGAGTGCGAAGACGGCCGGCGCCGCCTGGGGCGTCGTCCGGATCAGCACCTCCATCCCCGGCTGGACGTCGAGGCAGCGCTCGACGAGGAGCTTCGCGTACGCGTCGACGCGCGGATCCGTCGACACCGTCAGAAGAGCCACCGCCCGTTCTCCTGGACGAGCTCTCCGTCGAGCTCGATCCGGCCTCCCGGCCGCAGGTCTTTGACCATGTCCCAGTGGACGACGCTCTCGTTCGACCCGCCGAGGAAGGGGAACCCCTGGCCGATCGCGAGGTGGATCGTGCCCTCGATCTTCTCGTCGAAGAGCGTGTTCCGCATGTGGTTCTGGATGCCCGGGTTGCAGCCGATCCCGAACTCGCCCAGTCGCCGCGCACCGTCGTCCGCGTCGAGCAGCCCGAGGAGGAACTCCTCGTCCGAGTCGGCGCTCGCCTCGACGATCTTCCCGCCCTCGAAGCGGAGGCGAACGCCCCCGACCTCGTGACTCTGGTAGCAGGCCGGGTACTCCGAGTAGGAGATCACGCCCTCGGCTGAGTCCTCGACCGGGCAGTAGAAGACCTCGCCGCCCGGCATGTTGGCGCCGAGCGCGTCGACGATCCCCTGGCGGCCTTCGAGGCTGAAGCGCAGGTCGGTCTCGGCGCCGACGATGCGGACCTCGCTCGCAGCGTCGAAGCGGTTGGCGATCTCGCGCATTCGCTTCGCGAGCGCCTCCCAGTCGACGAGCATCGCGCCCCAGTAGAAGTCCTCGAACTCCCGGAGCGTCATGCCGGCGTCCTGGGCGATCCCGTTCGTCGGGAAGTCGAGCCCGACCCACGGCTTCGTGCCCTCGAAGATCGCCTGCATGTGCGGCCGCGTCGCCTGGCTGCGGAGCCGAACCTTCTCGGCGGGGACGTCGGTGCCGCCGCGTGTGTTCTCCGGCGCCTCGACGACGACGTAGGTGTCCATGTGGTCGTAGTCGTTCGCCTCGATGGAGGTGAACCGGCCGAGGATCTCGTCGTCGGCCTCGAGCATCCACGACCGAGTCGGCGGGCTCTCGATCCGCAGGCGGAGCAGGGCGTAGGCGCCGCGCTGTCCGACTCGGCGGCAGACCTCTTCGAGCAACGGCCGCGCCGCCGGATGACCCATCACCAGGACTTGCCAGCCCGGCTGGACGTTGACGCACCGCTCGACGAGCAGCCCGGCCAGCGTCTCGATTCTCGGGTCGCTCACGGCCGGCGCAGTGTATGCACGAGCAACTTGACAGAGAGGCACTTAGATTTTCTATACTGGTGGAAGTCCCATCAACTGGAGGAACGCAGACATGGCAAAAGTGATCGGAATCGACCTCGGCACGACCAACTCCTGCATGGCCGTGATCGAGGGCGGCGAGCCGACCGTCATCCCGAACGCCGAGGGCGGCCGCACGACGCCGTCCGTCGTGGCGTTCACGAAGGACGGCCAGCGGCTCGTCGGCGCGCCCGCGAAGCGCCAGCAGGTGACGAACCCCGAGAACACGATCTTCTCGATCAAGCGCTTCATGGGCCGGAAGTTCGACGAGGTCTCGGAGGAGATGAAGATCGTCCCCTACGAGGTCGTGCAGGGACCGGGCGGCGACGTCCGCGTGAAGGCCGACGGCAAGGAGTACGCGCCGCCGGAGATCAGCGCGATGATCCTGCAGAAGCTGAAGGCAGACGCGGAGGCGTACCTCGGCGAGTCCGTCGAGGACGCGGTCATCACCGTCCCCGCCTACTTCAACAACGCACAGCGCGAGGCGACGAAGGACGCCGGCAAGATCGCGGGGCTCAACGTCCTGCGGATCATCAACGAGCCGACCGCGGCCTCGCTCGCCTACGGGCTCGAGAAGGAGACCGACCAGACCATCCTCGTCTTCGACCTCGGCGGCGGCACGTTCGACGTGTCCGTGCTCGAGCTCGGCGACGGCGTCTTCGAGGTGAAGGCGACCGCCGGCGACAACCACCTCGGCGGCGACAACTTCGACAAGGCGATCGTCGACTGGATGGTCGCGGAGTTCAAGAAGGACCAGGGCATCGACCTGGCGGCCGACCGCATGGCGCTCCAGCGCCTGTACGAGGCCGCGGAGAAGGCGAAGATCGAGCTCTCCTCGACGATGACGACGCAGATCAACCTGCCGTTCGTCACCGCCACGCCGGAGGGTCCGAAGCACCTCGACCTGCAGCTGACGCGGGCGAAGCTGAACGAGCTGACCGCGCCGCTGCTCGAGCGCACCGTCGGCCCGACGAAGCAGGTGCTGAGCGACGCCGGTCTCGATGCGTCGAAGATCGAGCACGTCGTCCTCGTCGGCGGCATGACCCGCATGCCGGCCGTCGCCGAGAAGGTCAAGGAGCTGATCGGCAAGGACCCGCACAAGGGCGTCAACCCGGACGAGGTCGTCGCCGTCGGCGCCGCGATCCAGGCCGGCGTGCTGCGCGGCGAGGTCAAGGACGTCCTGCTCCTCGACGTGACGCCGCTGTCGCTCGGGATCGAGGTCAAGGGCGGCATCTTCACCAAGCTGATCGAGCGGAACACGACGATCCCGACGAAGAAGTCGGAGATCTTCACGACTGCCGAGGACAACCAGCCGTCCGTGCAGGTGCACGTCCTGCAGGGCGAGTCCGAGATGGTCACGTACAACAAGACCCTCGGCAAGTTCGAGCTCGTCGGCATCCCGCCGGCGCCGCGCGGCATGCCGCAGATCGAGGTCTCGTTCGACATCGACGCGAACGGCATCCTCAACGTGTCCGCGAAGGACCTGGGGACGGGCAACGAGCAGCAGATCCGCATCGAGGGCGGCTCGGGCCTGCAGCCGGACGAGGTCGAGCGGATGATGAAGGACGCCGAGGCCCACGCCGGCGAGGCGCACAAGCTGCGCGAGCTCGCCGAGGCGCGGAACCAGGCCGAGAACCTCGTCTACCAGACCGAGAAGAGCCTCAAGGAGCATCGCGAGACGCTCTCCGAAGGCGACGCGTCGACGATCGAGGGCCGGATCATGGAGCTGAAGGGCGTGCTCGACTCGAGCGACCTCACCGAGCTCAAGTCCAAGACCGACGCGCTGGTCGAGGCCTCGCACAAGCTGGCCGAGGCCGTGTACTCCAAGGCCACGGCCGAGCAGGCCGCGTCGCAGCCGTCCGGCAACGGCGGTGCCGCCCCGGACGAGGACGAGGTCGTCGAGGACGCCGACTACGAGGTCGTCGACGAGGGCAAGTGATGACGGAGGAACGCACAGAGCAGGAGGTTCAGCCGGTCGACGAGCTCGGCGCGGTGACGGCCGAGCGCGACGACTACCTGGACCGCCTGCAGCGGCTGAAGGCCGAGTTCGACAACTTCCGCAAGCGGGCTGCGCGCGACCAGGAGTCGTTCGCAGCCCGCGCCAACGCGTCGCTCGTGGCCGAGCTGCTGCCGGTGCTCGACGATCTCGAGCGGGCGCTCGACGCCGCCGAGCGACACGAGGGGGCAAAGCTCGAGGACGGCGTCCGGCTGATCCACCAGGCGTTCTCGCAGACGCTCCGCAAGCAGGGCCTCGAGGAGATCGAGACGAGCGGGAAGTTCGACCCGCACGTCCACGAGTCGCTGCTCTCTCAGCCGTCCGAGGCCGAGGAGGGCTCGGTGCTCGAGGTCGTGCAGAAGGGCTATCGCCTCGGCGACCGCGTGCTGCGACCGGCGCGCGTCGTGATCGCGGGCCCGAAGGAAGCGAATGGCGACCGGGACAGCTAGGAACCTCTACGAGATCCTGGGTGTCCCGAAGGGCGCGCCGCCGGACGAGATCAAGAAGGCGTACCGCAAGCTCGCCCGACAGTACCACCCGGACACGAACCAGGGGGACAAGGACGCCGAGGAGCGGTTCAAGGAGCTGCAGGCGGCCTACGACGTCCTGTCGGATCCGGAGAAGCGGAAGGCCTACGACGAGCACGGCTCGCCGGACGGCCGCGTTCGCTTCGGCCCGGGCGGGCAGGGCGTCACGTTCGACTTCGGGGAGTTCGGCGACCTGAGCGACCTGCTCGGCGGGCTGTTCGGCGGCGGCCGCGTGCGCGGCGGCGGCCGGCAGCAACAGCGCGGACAGCGCGGCACCGACGTCGAAGTCGAGGTCTCGCTCTCGTTCGAGGACTCGCTGAAGGGCGTCGAGACGACGCTTCCCGTGAGCCTCGAGTCGAGCTGTCACGTCTGCGGCGGCTCGGGCGCGAAGCCGGGAACGGCGCCTGTCGTCTGCCCCCAGTGCGGCGGCCGCGGCGTCGTCGCCGAGTCGCAGGGCCTGTTCGCGCTCTCCTCGCCGTGTCCGCGCTGCCGCGGCAACGGGACGATCGTCGAGGAGCCGTGCTCGAACTGCCGCGGCTCGGGCCGCGAGCGGCGCACGCGCCGGTTCAAGGTGAAGATCCCCGCCGGCGTGAAGGACGGCACGCGCATCAAGCTGCGCAGCAAGGGCGAAGCCGGCTACGGCGGCGGCCCGGCCGGCGACCTCTACGTCGTCACGCGCATCGAGCCGTCGAAGCTCTACCGGCGGCGGGGCGAGTCCGATCTCGAGATCGACGTGCCGGTGACGTTCGCCGAGGCTGCGCTCGGCGCGACCGTCGAGGTGCCGACGCCGGACGGCCCGGTCTCGCTGAAGATCCCGTCGGGCGCCGAGGACGGAAAGCTGCTCCGTATCAAGGGCCGCGGTGCACCGCGCCTCAAGGGCTCGGGCCGCGGCGACCTGATCGCGCGAGTCCACGTCACCGTGCCGAAGAAGCTGTCGAAGGCCGAGAAGGAAGCGATCGAGAAGCTGCAGCAGGTCTCCGGCGAGGATCCGAGGGAGAAGGCGTTCAGCTGATGGCCGACCGGCCGCGCTACACGATCAGCATCGCTGCCGAGCTCGTCGGGATGCATCCGCAGACGCTGCGCATCTACGAGTCGAAGGGGCTCGTTCGCCCCGGCCGCACTCCGGGCGGTACGCGGCTCTACTCCGAGCACGACCTGGAGCGGCTCCGCGTAATCCAGCGGCTCACGACCGAGCTGGGACTGAACCTCGCCGGCGTGCAGCGCGTCCTCACGCTCGAGGACGAGATGGAGAAGCTCCGCGCCCGGATGGCGCGCATGGAACGGCAAATGCGAGAGGAGATCGAGCAGGTGCACAGGCAGTACCGCCGAGACCTCGTCGTCTGGCGCGAACAGCGGCTTCCCGAAAGGAACTGATGGACTTCAACCGACTAACAGTGAAGAGCCAGGAGGCGGTCGGCGCCGCGCAGGAGCTTGCGCGCCGGAACGGCAACCCGGAGATCACGCCCGAGCACCTGCTGCTCGCGCTCCTCGACCAGGAGCTCCCGCGCACGTTGCTCGGCGACCGCGCGGCCGAGGTGCAGCGTGAGGCCGCGGAGCACGTCCAGCGTCTCCCCAAGGTCTCCGGCGGCACGCAGCAGCCGCAGATCGGCGCTGCCTTCTCGCGCGTGCTCGACCGCGCCGAGGACGAGATGCGGAAGCTCGAGGACGAGTACGTGTCGACCGAGCATCTGCTGCTCGCGCTCGACGTCGTGCCGCGCGACGAGCTGCTCGCGAAGCTGAAGGACGTTCGGGGCGCGCAGCGCGTCACGAGTCAGGATCCCGAAGGCACCTACCAGGCGCTGGAGAAGTTCGGCCGCGACCTCACGGAGGCTGCCGAGAGCGGCAAGCTCGACCCGGTCATCGGCCGAGACGAGGAGATCCGCCGCGTCATCCAGGTGCTCTCCCGCCGCACGAAGAACAACCCGGTGCTGATCGGCGACCCCGGCGTCGGCAAGACCGCCATCGTCGAAGGACTGGCGCAGCGCATCGTCGCGGGCGACGTCCCCGAGGGCCTGAAGGGCAAGCGCGTCTGGCAGCTCGACATCGGCGCCATGCTGGCCGGCGCGAAGTACCGCGGCGAGTTCGAGGAGCGGCTCAAGGCCGTGCTCGAGGAGATCAAGGCGGCCGAGGGCGAGCTGATCGTCTTCATCGACGAGCTGCACACGATCGTCGGCGCCGGTGCGGCCGAGGGAGCAGTCGACGCCGCGAACATGCTCAAGCCGATGCTGGCCCGCGGCGAGCTCCGTGTCGTCGGCGCGACGACGCTCGACGAGTACCGCAAGCACATCGAGAAGGACGCTGCGCTCGAACGCCGCTTCCAGCCGGTCTTCGTCGGCGAGCCGTCCGTCGCGGACACGATCGCGATCCTGCGCGGTCTCAAGGAGCGCTACGAGGCGCACCACGGCGTCCGCATCCGCGACGCCGCGCTGGTCGCCGCCGCCGTGCTCTCCGACCGCTACATCTCCGGCCGCTTCCTCCCGGACAAGGCGATCGACCTCGTCGACGAGGCCGCCTCGCGCGTCCGGATGGAGATCGACTCGTCGCCGCTCGAGCTCGACGAGGCCGAGCGGCGCGTGCGGCAGCTCGAGATCGAGCTCGCGGCCATGGCCAAGGAGAAGAAGGAAGTGCGCGAGCCGCTCGAGCGCGAGCTGGCGGAGGCCAAGTCCGTCCGCGACGAGCTGGCCGCGCGCTGGTCGAAGGAGAAGGAGGCGCTCGAGCGCGTCAAGGAGATCACGAGGCGGATCGACGACCTGCGCATGGAGGCAGAACGCGCCGAGCGGGCCGGCGACCTCCAGCGCGTCGCCGAGATCCGCTACGGCGAGCTGCCCGAGCTCGAGCAGGAGCTGACGGAGCGCGAGGCCGACGAGGGCGAGCCGATGGTGAAGGAGGAGGTCGACGAGGACGACATCGCCATGGTCGTCGCCCGCTGGACCGGAATTCCCGTCTCGCGGCTGATGGAGGGCGAGACCGAGAAGCTGATCCACATGGAGGAACGGCTCCACGAGCGAGTCGTCGGCCAGGACGAGGCGGTCGAAGCGGTCGCGAATGCGTTACGGCGGGCGCGTTCGGGCCTGCAGGACCCGAACCGCCCGATCGGCTCCTTCATCTTCCTCGGCCCGACCGGGGTGGGGAAGACCGAGCTCGCGCGGGCACTGGCCGAGTTCATGTTCGACGACGAGCGGGCCATGGTGCGGCTGGACATGTCCGAGTACCAGGAGCGGCATACCGTCTCTCGCCTGGTGGGTGCGCCGCCCGGCTACGTCGGCTACGAGGAGGGCGGTCAGCTCACCGAGGCGGTGCGCCGTCGGCCGTACTCAGTCGTCCTGCTGGACGAGATCGAGAAGGCGAACAACGAAGTCTTCGACGTCCTGCTGCAGATCCTCGACGACGGGCGCCTGACCGACGGCCAGGGTCGTACGGTCGACTTCCGGAACACCGTGATCATCATGACCTCGAACCTTCGCTCGCCCGATGCGCTGCGGGAGTTCTTCCGGCCCGAGTTCCTGAACCGCGTGGACGAGATCGTGGAGTTCCAGCCGCTGAGCCGCGACCAGCTGGGCGAGATCGTCGAGCTCCAGCTCAACCGGCTCCGCGACCGCCTCGCCGAGCGCGGCCTCGACCTCGTGCTCACGCCCGGCGCGAAGGAGCTGGTCGCCGACTCCGGCTGGGATCCCGCCTACGGCGCGCGGCCGCTCAAGCGCGCGATCCAGCGGCTGGTCGAGAACCCGCTGGCGAAGCGCCTGCTCGAGCACGACTTCACGGACGGCGACACAGTGCTGGTCGACGCGGCGGACGGCGAGCTGACGTTCGAGAAGGCCGCGGTCCCGGCCGCGGTCTAGTCAGCGACTAGCTCCAGGAGGAGCTGAGCTTCTCGATCGCCTGATCGACCGAGCCGAGCGGGAGGCTCGTCGCCAGGCTGATCTGGTCTCGGCTCGTCTCCTTGAGCGCTTCCGCCGGCGACTGGCTCGTGCTGACTCTCGTCACCTCGGCGAGGTAGCGCTCGACCCGTGCCGTGGCGGGATCGGGCGTGGGCGCCGCCGCCTTCTTCTTGCGTGGCCGGACGGACTTAGCGGGCGGCCTGGCCGACTTCCGGCCGCCACCGCCGCCGCTGCCGTACGCTCTCCGCGGATGTGCCGACCGGGTGGCCCTCCGGGCTGGCGCGCGAGGCTTCCGCTCCGTTCCCGGGAGCGGTAGCCAGGACGTCCAGACGCTCTGAGAGAGCACGTTGGGCGCGATCGCCTGTGCGGTCGTCCCGGACACGATGCCACTCGGCGTGCGAGCGTCGTTTCGGATCAGCGCCGAGTAGCCGGCCGACAGCATCGGTGGCCAGCTCACGTCGATCGGTGGGTAGACCGCCTGCGACGGCGTCGCGGCGAACTCGACCTCGGTCTGCAGCCATCTGAGCGCGGCGACGTCCGGATGGTCCGGGACGAGCGCGGACAGGTTGTTCAGGACGATCCCGAGCCGCGGGAAGTCGACCGTCGGCGCGAGCAGCAGCGAGTGCGCGCCGACGATGCCCAGCATCGGGTTCGCGAACTTCGAGTTCAGCAGCATGTCGAGGTCGTCGGGAACCGCTGGCCGCCGCTCGCGGAGCCCCCAGAGCGCGAGCTCGAGCGCGGTGTTCGCGTGCTCGGTCTGCGGATCCCACCACGAGGGCGTCCAGCCCGCGTAGCCGCTCGTCATATGGATCGACGCGTTGTCCGTATCCGGGCCGAGCGGCGAGTTCGGCACGAAGACGAGCGTCTGCCAGTTCGGGCTGAGCCAGACCGACTGGTCGACGGTGGCGTGCGGCCCGGTCGCGGCGGACGGCCGGACGGAGCGGAGCACGTACCCGCCGGGCTCGAGCCGGGAGCTCCACGTCGCCCAGCACTGGCCGTGGTCGATCTTCCAGCCTCTCGCGAACCCTTTCACGGGCCGCAGGTCGGAGCCGAGCAGCGAGAAGTCCGCGACGGTCTCCTTGCCGAAGGGGAGCGAGTCCTGCCCGCGCGCGTTGCGGACCACGATCACGAGACCCGAAGCCGGCCCCGGCTCGGTGAGCAGCTTCGTGCTCGCCTCCTGGACCGCACGCTCCTGGAACTCGTGCGACGTCGTCGTCCCCGGGAGCGGCGCAGCCGACGGGAAGGCGAGCTCGACGCCGAGGTCGCGGTGCTCGCTTCCCGGCTCGAGCACGAGCAGCTTCGACTCCACCTGCGGCCCGGCGCGAACCTGCAGCTGGTAGATCCCGGGATCGACCTGCGCGGCCAGGCGTCCCGTTCCGCTCGCGACCTCCTGGAAGTTCGAGTTCAGCAGCGAGAACTCGAGCGAGCTGTTCGGCGAGCCGACGTCGACGCGGGCCTTAGAGCTGGACATCCGTGTCCTTCGCGACGACCTGGAACGTCCCGCCGTCCTTGAATGCATCCGGCGGAGCCGGCGGATCCGGCACCACGCGGTAGAAGCCCTCGTCGAGCTTCAGCGTCTTCGGCAGCCTGCCCACCGACTTCCAGTGCTTCACGTTCGACAGGTCGCCCCGCTGCAGCGTCGCTCCGGCCCGGTAGCCGGCCGGGAAGCTGATCGTCACGAGTCGCTTGCGGCGGGCGATCGGGCTTCCCGTCGGACGGAAGACGATCGGCTTCGCGACGTCGGCGACGAAGTTCGGGTTCTGCTTGAACCGCTTGGCCGCGGTCAGCGCCTCGACCGACTGCTTGACGTACGGCGCGAGGCTGTTGGTGTCGATCTCGCCGGTGCCCGGATCGGCCGCGGCTCCCCAGAGCCCGTCGAGGAGAGCGCGCGTGAAGTAGCCTCGAGCCTGGTCGAGGTTCTTCACGTCGGTCGGCTCGAACGCCGACGCCGCGAACGTCGTCGCGAACCCGGTCAGGACGTTGGTGTCCCCGAACGGATTCGGGCAGGCGCCCCACGGCGGGCCCATCCCGGGCGCGGTGAACATCCGGTCGCGGCAGCAGTCGGCGAAGATGACGAGCTCCTTGAACCAGCCGCACGCGACGAACCAGCTCGAGTACAGCGACAGCTCGATGTTGTAGCCGAACGCGTCCTGCGCGGCATCGGCGTCCGCCATGAGCACGGCGCCGGTGCCGTTCGCCGGCGCGATGCCGTGGCCGGAGGCGTAGAGGTAGAGCCGCGACCGGGTGAAGCCCGCAGCGTCGTTCTGGACCCGTTGCTTGAGCTCCTGCGTCACCTCGTTCAGCGCGTCGTTCACGTAGCGAGCCGTCGGCTGGGCTTCGCGAGGGAGCTTGAACGCCTTCTCCTCGCTCGGCTTCGCCAGCACGCAGCGCACGTTCTGGCCCGGAACCATCCCTCCGGAGGGAGAGACGAGCCATTCGCGGAACGCTTTCGCGTCGCTCCGCGCGTGGCGAAGGTCGCGGATCCCGGGATACCGGTTGATCCCGACGACGACGGCGTAGTGCAGGTCGTTCACGAGTGCGCGATCAGGTAGGTGAGGCTGGCGCGGACGAGCGCGTCGTCGTCGAAGTCGCCGTGGTGGACAGCGCTCGAGGAAAGCCCGTCGCCTCCTTCGGCCGGTGACCAGACGACGCGCGTCGGGTCGTCGTCGACGAACTTCCGGATCGTCCCGATCGCGGCTGCCTCGCCCTGCTTCGCCGCGCCGTAGTAGCGGTTGAGCCCGACGATCGGCTTGGCGGGGGAGCTTGTGCCGTCGGCCTCCCGCTCGAGTACGCCGGAGACGAAGTACAGGAGCGAGCGCGTGTAGATCAGCGGAACGAGCCGGTCCTCGCACTCGGCCTTGTCGGTCATCGCGAACATGCGAAAACGGTCGAACAGCGAGGCGTGGTCGGTGACGGCGGACGCGAAGTCCTCGAACGTGCAGGCGGGGGCGAGGAAGACGAGGTTCTTGAAGCGGAAGTCGTCCGGCAGGGGCTCCTTCGGGTTGTCCCGCATGGCCTCGAAATGGCGCAGGAGGTTGTCGATGAAGACGGCGCCGGTGCTGTGCCCGACCAGCGTCACCTCGGGCCGGTCGCCCGCCCGGATCGCCTCGCCGAGGCGGGACATGAAGTAGCGGCCGCCGCGGGCAGGCACGGCTTCCTGGAACGTGTCCGCGGTCTCGCCCTTCATCGCTGCCCAGATGTTGGCTCCGGCATTCCCGAGGTAGAAGGCACGCAGGATCTCCTCGACGATCGTCGGGTAGACGCCGTGGTCGTTGCCGCTCCGGTAGCGCTGGATGACGTGGACAAGCACCTCGGCGGCCTTCTTGGCAAGCAGAGCTCCCGAGACGATTCCCCGCTGCCCCTCGGCCAGCGGCTGCGCCTGTTGCCGGAAGTCCTCGAGCGCTTCGGGGTCCATCAGGGTCTTCCGCGAGCCGCGCCTCGCGACCACGACTCCCCGCGACGAGACGGTCTCGTCCTCGGGGAGGAGACCGGCCACGATGTCCGCGGTTGCGTTGCGGACATTCGGGTCCGCCGCCACGAGCTGCTCGAACTGGGCCCGCTCGGCCGGCGTCAGCTCGTCGAGGTCGGCGGGGATCGGGAGCCCGGCGTACGGTTCCGCGCCGACCTTGCGCGTCTGCAGCTCTGTGAGCACGGCGAGGTCGTTGGGCGTCTGGAGCGCCAGTCCCTTCTGGCCGGCCCCCTGCATGACCTTGCCGGCTGCGAACTTCGTCACCCACTTCTCGAGCAGCTGGAAGACCTCTTCCTTCACGATCTCGCCGAGATTGCCCTTGAGGACCTCGAGCAGCCCGGCGTGCCAGACGAAGAACACCGGGTAGGCGCCTCCGTCCTCGTAGGTCTTCTGCAGGCTCGCCGCGATCTTCTTCCCTGCATCGGCGTTGACGAGGCCGCCGTGGAAGTGCAGGACGATCTTCTTCTCGTGCTTCAGCCTCTCGACGATCTGGTCGACGACGGCCTCGGTCGTGACGAGTGTGCCGTTCTCCTTCGTCTCGACGACGTGCAGATCGGCCTTCTTCGCGGGCGCAGTGCGCGGCCGGCTCACGGATCGCTCCGTCGCCGTCGGCCGCAGTAAAGGATCACGTCAGCATGCAAGCCCGCCCCTTTACTCGTCGCGCGGAAAATTCCACTCGCCGGGCGGCTTGTCAAGCCCGCCGGGCCGCGGTGCTGCATGTAGATTCGGCCTGGTGAGCGCGTTCAGCGATCTCGGCAAGGTCGAGCCGCAGCAGATCTGGACGGGCGCTGTCGGCCGGACCGTTCACGGCGAGCGCATCACGCTGACGCTCGTCGAGCTCGAGCCGGGCACGGAGGTGCCGGAGCACCATCACGAGAACGAGCAGCAGGGCATCGTCGTGAGCGGCTCGCTGACCTTCACGGTCGGGGAGGAGACGCGCGAGCTCGGGCCGGGGCACCACTGGTGCATCACGGCGGACGTCCCGCACTCGGTCGTCGCCGGGCCGGAAGGCGCCGTGCTCGTCGAGGTGTTCTCGCCGATCCGCTCGGACTGGGCGAATCTCCAGCCGGCCGAGCCGCGCGAGCCGCGCTGGCCCTGAGCTAGGAGCTGGCCCTGCCGCCCTTGCGGGCGGTGCCTGCCTCGACAGCGCGCTTCTTCTCGCGGTCCTTCTTCTTGCGCTGGCGGTCGTTCGCCCAGCGGCGCGTCGGTCTGGATCCTCGTCCCATCGGCGGCGAGTGTAGCGGCACCCGGCTACGGTTCGCCCGTGCAGGAAGCAAGGCCGAAGAGAGGCAAGCGGACGCGCGAGCTGCCTCCGCCGCTCCCGCCGGGGAGCCGGACCGTCGGCCAGGTCGTCGCCGAGACGCTTCGCTTCTACGGTCGGCACTTCTGGGGCTCGGTCGCGCTCGGAGTCGGCCCGGCGGTGGTGACGGTGGCCGGGTACTACACCGGCTTCCATCCGTGGCTCGTCGCGGTCGGCGTCGGCTGGGTGCTGCTCGCCTCGGCGTCGTATGTCGGCGCGTGTGTGCTCGTGTCCGGGACGCGGCCGCCGCGAGCAGTGCTGGTCCGAGCGTTCGCCGCCGCCTGCCTTTCCTCGCTGCCGATCCTCTCGGGCTTCCTCTGGCTGGCGCCGATCGGGCTCGCGGTTCCGGCGATCGTCAACGAGCGGCTGCCGCTGCGTCGCGCATTTCGCCGCGGCCTGGAGCTCGCCCGCGCCGACTACGTGCACGCTCTCGGCTCGCTCGCGACGCTGTTCCTCGTCGTCTTCCTCACGCAGGTGCTGCTGACCGCGCTGCTGCACGGCGCTAGCCAGCAGTCCGTGCACATCTCGGCCTTCCTCGCCAGCCTCGTCCTGCAGCCGATCCTCTTCCTCGGCGCCGCCCTGCTCTACGACGACCAGGCCGCACGCGTCGAGATAGAGTCGGGCTCCCGGAACCGAAGGAGGCCCGATGCCGACCTATCTCATGCTGACGACGCTGACCGACCAGGGTCTGCGGACGCTCCAATCGCACCCTGAGCGGCTTCGCGAGGTGAACCGCGACGTCGAGGAGCTCGGCGCCAAGGTGCTCCACCAGTGGATCTCGCTCGGGCAGTTCGACTTCGTGAACATCATCGAAGCGCCCGACTCGGAGACCGTGGCGAAGATCTCGGTCGCCCTCGGCGCGCGAGGAAGCGCGAAGCTCGAGAGCTACGAGCTGATCCCGGTCGACAAGCTGCTCGATTCGCTGTCCGCTTAGTGCTCGTCGTCCTCGCGCGGCACGCGCATTCGGAGCTGAACGTCGAGCACCGGGTCAACGGCGACCCGTCGCGCCCGGTCCACATCACCGACGAGGGCAAGGCGGAGGCCCGAATTCTCGCCGTCCAGCTCGCAAACGTCCCGCTCGACCTCTGCCTGCACACGCGCTTCGGGCGGACGGAAGAGACGGCTGCGATCGCCCTGGCCGGCCGGAACGTGCCCGTCGAGGTCGAGCCGCTGTTCGACGACATCGACATCGGGGATCTCGAGGGCGAGACGGTCGAGGAGTACCGAGCGTGGAAGGCGAAGCACGCGCGCTCGGACCCGTTCCCGGATGGCGAGAGCCTCGACGACGCGGCGCATCGTTACGTGGAGGGTTTCCGGAAACTGCTTGCGCGCGGTGCGAGCTCGGTGCTCGTCGTCTGCCACGAGATCCCGATCCGGTACGCGCTCAACGCGGCGTGCGGCTCCGACAGCCTCGACGGGCCGACGCACGAGGTCCCGAACGCGACGCCGTTCCTCTTTGACGAGCTGGCGCTCGCCCGGGCGGCCGATCGGGTCGACGCGCTCAGCCGCTGATCGCGACGGCCACCTCGCCGGCGAGCCCGGCGTTGTCGGCCGCGAGTCGCCGGTTGACCTTCAGGGTCTCACCGCCGCTCTGCTCGTGCAGGTACGCGAGGACGAAAGGCGTCACGGCCTGGCCCGACACACTCCGCGCCGCGGCTTCCCGGAGCGCCTCGTCGATCAGCGGCTCCACGTCGTCGAGCCCCTCGACCGGAGGCCGCGCGAGCAGGAGGCCGGAGCCCGACAACTCGTGGTGGGCTCGGACGACCGCAGCCGCTTCCTCGGTCGTCTCCACGCGGGCCGATACCGGCGGGCCGCCGCGCGCCGTGTAGAAGAGCGGCAGCTCGTCCGTCCGCCAGCCCAGCACGGGGATCCCGAGCGTTTCCAGCACCTCCGCAGTCGCGGGCACGTCCAGGAGCGACTTGACGCCGGAGCACACGACGAGGGCGGCCGTCTCGGCGAGCGCGGCCAGGTCGGCCGAGACGTCGGGGCGCTCGTTCCAACCGCGATGGACGCCCCCGATGCCGCCCGTCGCCATCACCGCGACGCCTGCGTGGCGACAGGCGACGAGCGTGCCGCCGACCGTCGTCGCGCCGATCGTCCTCTGGACGATGCAGGTTGCGACGTCTCGCGGTCCGACCTTCCGGGCCGACGCACCGGCCAAGGCGACACGCTCGACCTCCTCGGCCGTCAGACCGACGCAGAGCTTGCCGTCGAGGACGGCAGTCGTCGCGGGGACGGCGCCTGCGGCTCGAACCATCACCTCGCATTCGCGGCCGACCTCGATCCCTTCGCCGGTCGGGAAGCCGTGCGCGACGATCGTCGTCTCGAGCGCGACGACCGCGCGACCCGCGTCGAGCGCTTCCTGCACCTCCTCGGAGATCCTCAGCACCGCTCCTCCATGTCGATGAACTCCACGTCGCCGCACCAGTCGAAGGTTCGCACGTGCCGGCCCGTGACCTCGAAGCCGGCGCGCTCGTAGACCTTGATCGCCCGCTCGTTGAACGCGGCGACGGCGAGGACGATGCGCGCGGGCCGGAAGCGCTCGCGCCCGAACTCGAGCCCTGCGCGGAAGAACTCGAGCCCGAGACCGCGGCCGGTCAGGTCGGGCCGGAGCCCGAGGCCGTACACGAGCACGTCTCCCTGCTGCTCGAAGTAGTAGTGCCCGGCGAGCGTGCCCGCGTCGTCGAACGCCGCGTAGAAGCGCTCCGGATCCTGGATCGGCTCGCCGCGGCCGTCGTAGAAGTCGTACGGCGGCTCGTACGACCAGAGCTCGAGCTCGGCGAGCACCTCGGGAGACGCCTGCTCGATCCGCTCGATCACGGCATCGCACCCAGCTTCGCGACGCAGCGAGCAGCGGTCTGGAGGCCGAGCTCGATCCCGCCGACGAGGAAGCCTGCGGCCAGCGCGTCGCCTGCGCCCGTCGAGTCGACCACGCGCTCCGACCGCGACGGATAGACGCCGCCCTCGAGCTCGACGCCCTCCGAGCCGAGCTTTCGCACCACCGTCTTCTCGGCGGCGACGTCGCCCAGCTCGTCCAGCTCGCGTTGCCCGCCGAACACGACGTCGGCGTCGAGCGAAACGAGGCGTCTCCGGAACTCATCCCCGATCGCGCTCCAGGTGGCGACATCGACGCTGATCGACGCCCCGTGGGAGCGAGCGGAGCGGGCGCCGTACACGGCTGCGGCAGCCATGTCGTCCTCGAGCAGCGAGTAGCCGGACACGTGGAATGCGTCGCACGCGAACCAGGCGGCGTCGAGCTCGTCGACGGCGAGCGTCGAACCGACGCCGCGGTCGGAGGCCATCGTCCGCTCCCCGCCGGGCTCGGCGATCGAGACAACGACGCCGGTGCGGCCCTCGACGACCGGCCCGCAGACCTCGACGCCGCGCCGGGCCAGGTCAGCCGAGAGGAGCTTTCCCGCGTCGTCTCTGCCGCGCTTGCACACGACTCGGGCCTCGGCGCCGAGTGCGGCGCACCACGCGGCCACGTTCGCCGCCTGCCCGCCCGGCTCGACCACAGTCCGCGACGGCGCATCGTCTCCGGGAACGAGCGGGCGTACGAGCCGTGCGACCACGTCGAGGACGAGATCTCCGAAGGTGCAGACGATCACGCCTAAGATCGTCGCATGGACGGTGACGAGGGACACGGCCGCCTGAAGACCTTCCTCCTCGGAGGCCTCGTCGGCGCTTCCGCCGTGCTCGCCGCCGCGCGGCGCAGGCAGGAAACGCCGCCGCCGAAGCCGCGTCGAGGCCTCGGGGCCTTCGAGGACGCGCCGTGTTTTCGCGAGGAGCTCGACCGCGAGCGCCGCAGGCCGAACCGGTAAGGAGGGCTTGGAGAAATATGGACGCGGTCCCCGGAACGCGCTGGGCGCACGAGCTGCCGCGTCCTCAGTCGCGCCCGTATCTACCGATATGCGCGCTCCCTGCGTTCTTGCATCTCGAGGCCCGTCGCGCCCCGGCGACGGGCAACATTTCGCCAAGCCCTCCTACTAGCAGCTCGCCGGCGACTTCTCGGCGTCGAGCCTGCGTTCGGCCTGGAGCACGGTGCCGAGGTTGACGTCCGCGTCGCCTAGATCGAAGGCCTTCGTCGTCCCGAGCAGCTCGACGCGCCGGGCGAGCTTGAGGTAGGCCGCCGTGCATTCGACCGGCTTGACCGTCCTGATCACGAGGAACGGGCCGAACGCCGCCACCGTGAAGTCCGAAGCCGGCTGCGGCGACTCGAACGGGATCGTCTGCTTGCGCACCCCGTTCGTCGTGTCGCTCGCGTCGAACACCCAGACGCCGTGCCCGAGCGGCTTGCGCGCAGTCTCGAGCGCGGCGAGCGCCAGCTTCGGGTCGGCGCGGGGCACCACGAGCTTCGAGACCTTGCCGCCGTTGTCCCAGGCCTGCGCGTAGAGCGGCTCGTACCCGAACAGCACGTCGTCCGGCTGCGAGCGCGTCGCCAGCCACGAGGCTGCGGCGTCCCGCTCGCTCACGTGCGAGCTGGCCTCGCCGCGGTAGAGCTCCGGCGTCCTGTGCCAGCCCCAGGCGACCTCGGCCGGCAGGAGGGCGAGCACGGCCACGATCGCGATGACGGGAGCCGCGCGCCGACCGATCGACGCCGTTCGGATCAGTCCCTCGGAGATCACGAGCGCGAAGAACGGGAGGATGAAGATCAGGTGCCTGGACATCGGCGCCGCCGAGCCGAGCTTCGCCAGGATCAGAGCCGCGAGGGGGATCACGACCACCGCGGCCGCGAGCGCCGCGCCGCGCGGCTTCCGGCGCACGAGGCTGATGAAGCCGACCAGCGCGAGGAGCAGGACGACCGTGATCACCGGCGCGTACCCCGCCGTGAAGTCGCTGGCGACGATCTCGAGATAGCTCGCGATCGACGAGACGCTGTCGAGCGTCGAAGAGCCCTGGGCCACGCCGACGTCGAAACGGCCCGCGAGCACTAGATCGGTTCGCCAGAACGGGATCGCGACGATCGCGACGGTCGCGAACGCCGGCACCACGACTCGCACGGGCACGCGCGTGACCAGCACGTACACGCCCTGCGTCGCGAGCACGAGCGCTCCGTACGGATGGGCCGCGATGCAGAAGAGCACAGCCACCACCCAGAGCGCACACGCGCGAGGCGTCCGCTTCTCGCTCGCGTGCAGCAGCGCGAGGAACGAGAGCGCGCTCGTGAACAGGAACAGGCTGTACATCCGTCCGTAGACGCCGTGAAACAGCAGCATCCAGCTCGCGGAGCAGATCACGGTGGCGCCGAGCGCAGTCGCGCGGCCGGCGATACGGGCTCCGAGCAGCGCCACGACGGGGATCGTCGCGGTCGCGAAGATCGCCGAGACGAGGCGGAGCCCGACCAGGCCGCCCCCCGCGTGCGCGACGATCCACGCGAGCACGAAGTGCAGCGGGGCGCCGCCGCGCTGGTCGAGCACCGTACTGAGCAGCCCCGTGATCGACTTGCGCCCGATGAAGAGAGCGAGCGTCTCGTCCTCGTGCGGCGGCCAGGCGGTCAGCTGGACGAGGAGAAACGTGCCGACTCCGAGGGCGCACGCGACGACTCCGGCCTGGAACCAGCGCCGCCGCAGCTCGCCGGCCAGGACGCTCGTCCACCGGGCCGGGCGATCGCGGGCAACGGCGGCGGGCGCAGTAGCTATCCGCCGCATCCAGGCACCCTATCCGACGCCGTAGGGGGCTCTGGACCCGCTGGTAGCCTTGATTTGTGCCGATTTACGAGTACCGCTGCCCGAAGGGGCACGAGTTCGAGCTGATCCAGCGCATGGGCGACCCGCCGCCGGACGCCTGCGAGGTCTGCGGGGCGTCGCCGGTCGAGCGCGTGTTCAGCCCGGTGCCGATCTTCTTCAAGGGCTCGGGCTTCTACTCGACGGACTACGGCCGGAAGAAGCGGAAGGTCGAGGCGTCGTCCGACGGTGGCGGCGACAAGTCGGGCGGGGACGGCGCGAAGTCGGCGGACAAGCCGGCCGAGACCACCGCCAAGAAGACCGCGGAACCTAGTCCCTAGCCCGGGAACGGCGTGTTGCCGATCTCGCACCCCGGCGCATAGGTGCCGGATCCGGGCGGCGGCGGTTGCGCTGCCGACTCGCCGGTGAACATCGAGATCACCGCTCGGTTGTCCTCGTTCGGCACGAGGATGTCCTGGCCGTTGATCGTCTGTGAATCGCCGCCGAGCCGGCAGTGGATGTTGCTGCCGGCACGGAATTTCACCCAGCCGAGCTCGATGAAGTCGCCGGCCGAGAGATCCGTCGCGAGCGGTTTCATCAGGTCGCCGCCCATGAACGGCAGATCGAGGAAGGTCCCCACGCTGGCGATATGCGAGGAAACGGCCTGGATCACCTGTTGCTGGCGTGTCGCTCGCGTGAGGTCGTTGTCCTTCGGGTCGAGGCGGTTCTCGCGGATTCGGCTGTAGATCAGCGCCCGCTCGCCGCTCATGTGTTGCGGGCCCTTGGCGAAGTGCCAGCCGTTCCAGGTCTGGCACTTCTGCGCGTCGAACGGGCAGTCGAACTTGTTCGACCAGATCGGCTTCGGAACGTCGATCGTGACGCCGCCGATCTCGTCGATCACCTTGCGGAACTGGTTGAAGTCGACGATCGCGACGTGGTTGATCTTAAGGCCGGTGAACGCCTGGACGGTGCGGATGGCAAGGTTCGGCCCGCCGAACTGGTACGCGGCGTTGATGCGGTTCTGGCCGCGCCCAGGGATTTCGACATAGAGGTCGCGCGGGATCGAGAGGTAGTAGATGCGGTCATGGCCGGGGTCGGTGCGCATGAGCATGATCGAGTCGGAGCGGTCCGACGACTCGCGCCCTGCGTAGTCCGCGTGATCCGTGCCGAGCAGCAGGATCGTCGTCGACGTGTCAAACAGCATCCCGCCCTGGTGGGTCAGGTAGCGCTTCGTCGACGCAGGGAGGCGCTTGTTCGCGGCGTCGACGCCGTCGCGGAAGGAGAAGTAGCTGGCGAGGATCCACGCAGCGAGCCAGGCGACGAAGAGGCACACGAGAATCCCGACCGCCTGCAGGATCCGCCGGCGCGTCGACCTCGGCTCGCGTACAGGCTTGGGGCCGCGCGGCGGGCGGCCGAGCGATCCGGGACGCTGTCCGCGACCGAAGCGCGGGAACTTGCTCTGGCCACGCCCGCTCTTGTAGACGCGGTAGGGCTTCTCCTCGCCGGCCATCCGCGGCTCAATGGTAGCCGCGTGCCCCGCGGGCGCACGCCGTCACCGGCGGCGAGCTATCGTCGGCGCCGTGGAGGCAGAACGCACGATCGGCGTCGACGTGGGAGGGACGAAGATCGACGTCGGCGTCGTCGAGCGTGACGGGACGATCGTGCGCTCTGAGCGGCGGCCGACGCCCGTGCAGTCGACCGACGCCCTGCTCGCCGCGCTCGCAGACGCTGTCGAGTCCGTTCGTGACGACACCGTCGCCGCTGTCGGGATCGGCATCCCGTCGACGATCGACCAGCGGACTGGGACGGCGGTCTTCTCGGTGAACATCCCGCTGGCCGGAGTCGACGTTCGGAGTTGGGCGGCGGAGACGTTCGGGCTGCCGGCCGCGATCGACAACGATGCCAACTGCGCCGCCCTCGCCGAGTGGCGGGCCGGCGCAGGCCGCGGGACGACGGACATGGTCATGATCACGCTCGGCACCGGCATCGGCGGCGGGCTGATTCTCGGAGGCAAGCTCTACCGCGGCTCGATCGGCGCAGGCGCGGAGCTCGGCCACATCGTCGTGGACGGCCTGGGAAGCGAGCCGTGCCAGGGCTTCTGTACCGGCCGCGGTCATCTCGAGGCGCTTGCGTCGGGGCGTGCCGTGGACCTCGTTGCGGAGCGACTCCTCGGCCCCGGAGCCGGGACGCCCGAGCTCGTCTCCGCCGCCCGCGACGGAGACGAGCCCGCGCTCGAGGCCCTCGCGACGGCCGGTCGCTGGCTCGGCACGGCCGTCTCCACGGTCGTGAACCTCCTCAACCCGGAGCTCATCGTCGTCGGCGGCGGTTTCGGCGAGGCGTTCGACCTCCTGATCGGGCCCGCTCGCGAGGTGCTCGCGCGCGACGGCGTCGTTCCGGCCCGCGACGTCGTCCGCATCGTGCCGGCCGAGCTCGGTTCGGACGCGGGGCTGATCGGAGCAGCCCTCGTCGGCTTCGAAGCCCTCGACCCAGCGGACGTCTCGGTCTCCCGCCGTTAGGCACGACGTTGCCGCTCGCCGTCTGCGCGACCCCGATCGGCAATCTCGAGGACGTCACGCTCCGCGTGCTCGCGCAGCTCGCTGTCGCCGACCTCGTGCTCTGCGAGGACACGCGCCGGACGCGGATCCTGCTCGAGCGCCACGGCATCTCAGTCCGGCTCGCCAGCTACCACGAGCACAACGAGGCTCGCCGAACCGCCGAGATCCTGCCGCGCCTGGAGGCGGGGGAGACGATCGCTCTCGTCAGCGACGCGGGCCTTCCCGGCGTGAGCGACCCAGGGATGCGGCTCGTCGCCGCCGCCCGCGACGCCGGGCTGCTCGTCACGGTGCTTCCCGGCCCGTCCGCAGTCGAGACGGCACTGGTCGCTAGCGGCTTCGAGTTCGAGCGCTACCGCTTTCTCGGTTTTTTGCCCCGGGCTGCCCGGGCGCTCGCCGCGCTCTGGGACGACCTCTCGTCATGGCCGCACGCGGCTGTTGCGTTCGAGTCGCCGCAACGACTCCCGGCGACCCTTGCGTCGCTGGCCGGCGCGATGCCGGAGCGGCCGGTCGCGGTCTGCCGCGAGCTGACCAAGGCTTTCGAGGAGGTCGTCCGTGGCCCGGCACGCTCGGTCTCGGCCCGTTTCGAGTCTCCGCCCAAGGGCGAGATCACCCTCGTGATCGGGTCGGCACCGCCGCGCGGGGTCCCGGATCGGATCGGAGTCGAGGCGGTGGCCGAACTCGTTCGGGAAGGCCTGCCGCGGCGGAAGGCCGCAGATCTCGTGTCACGGCTGACCGGCCTGCCCAGAAACCGCCTTTACCGCGACACGCTCTAGCTCGTATAGTCCCGAGCCGTGCGCCGAGGAACTCGTCGAGCCGGCCTCGCCGGCCTCGTGCTCGCCTGCGCGCTGGCAGGCACAGCGGTGGCGATCGCCGCCGGCTCGGCAGGAGCCACATCACGAGGCACGTCCGCTGCGACGATCGTCTACCCCGACGACCCCGGTCTCCGCTATACGGAGTACGCGCAGGCGACGGTGACCCACTCGGGTGCGGTCTTCGACCGGCCCGGTGTCCCGAACGGAAACTGGATCGCCAGCCCGGGCACGCGAATCAACTTCAAGACCGACGCGACAAGGGTCTCGATCTCGGTCGTGTACACGCTTTCCTGCGGCGCGCTCGGCTGCGGTCGCTTCTCCGTGGAGCGCGACGGGAGGCTGCTGCCTCCCAGCTTCGGGTCCGACACCGCCCTGGGCGCCGGCACGTACCTGATCTCCACCCAGGCCACCCCGGCAATGAGGAGTTACAGCGTCATCTGGCCCTACGGGACGCAGATGGTCTTCACCGGGCTCGTGCTCGACGGCGGCAGCCATCACCTCGCGACGCCGGCGCCCCCGCGTCCGGCGCGCCTCTACGTCGCCTACGGGGACTCGATCACGCAGGGCTATTTCGCAGCGACCGGGACGATCCACACCTACCCGGACCAGGTGGCCCGCAAGAAGGGATGGAGCGTGATCAACATGGGCTTCGGCGGGGAGCCGACAGTTCCCTCCGACGGAACCGCAGTCGGCAAGCTGAACGGCAGCATCGTCACCGTCGCGATCGGTGCCAACGACTGGGGTCAGAACAAGGCCATGGCCACGTTCGTCTCCGACTACAACGGCTTGCTCGACCAGATTCGCGCGCTGCAGCCGAACGTGACGCTCTACTGCATCACGCCCATCTGGACGAGCGTCGAGGGCGTGCTGAACGGTCAGGGCCAGACAATCCAGGCCTATCGCGACGCCATCACGCAGATCGTCCATCAGCGCATGGTCGGCGATCCGAACCTCCACCTGATCGACGGACTCACGCTCGTCCCGCACCTTGTCAAGTACTACGTCGACGGCGTGCATCCGAACGACGCCGGCTTCGCCCTCTACGCCTCCAACCTCGCTCCCAAGCTGGCCGCCTGAACGAACGTGAAGAGCCGGACGCCTCTGCGGTCCGGTCGATTGAAGTGCGGTCCTTGTAGGCAGTGTTGACAACATCCGACGCTCACGCTACCTTGACTACCGGACGTTGTCAATTCCGAGAACAAGGAGTCGAGATATGCGGCGCATCCTTCTGCTCGTGGTCGTTCTGGCCGGTCTCTTACCCGCGTCCGCGCAGGCGTGGACATGGCCCGTCGACGGAAAAGTCGTCAGGCCGTTCGTGTTCGGAAACGATCCATACGCCGGAGGTCAGCATCGCGGCATCGACGTCGCGGGCGATCTCGGCACAGGCGTGAGGGCGCCGGCCTCCGGCACCGTGACCTTCGCGGGCACCGTGCCGACGGGAGGCAAGACGCTCTCGATCCGGACTCCCGACGGCTACACGGTCACGCTCCAGCATCTCGGATCGCTGTCGATCCGGAAAGGCGCGGCGGTGAACGAAGGAGACCCGGTCGCGACGGTCGGGACGAGCGGCGAGACCGACTGGCCCGAGCCCTACGTCTACCTCGGGATCCGGGTCACCGCGGACGACCAGGGATACGTCGATCCGCTCACACTGCTGCCGGCGCGGCCCGTGCCGGACCCTGGGCCTCTATCCGGCGGAGGCGCGGAGCCGTCACCCGCGCCGGTGGTTGCCCCTGCGCCCTCTGCAGCAACGCACACGCACCCGCATGTTCCCGTGTCTGCGCCGCCTCCTACGCCGGTCGCTGTGCCGGCGCCGGAGGCGAGCCCGTCTCCGCCCGCGGCCGACCCCGTACCGGTCCCTGCCCAGGGACCCGCGCCCGTGGCGGCGCCGCCCGCGCCGGCTTCACTGCCAGTCGGTTCCGCAGAAGCCCTGGACGGATCGGGATTCGCTTCGGCGTCGCCGCCGGCGCACACGTTGCCGGTGCACAGAGCGTCCGGTTCGCCCGTCGTCCGCGCCGCACGAGTGACCGTGTCGTCCGCCAACCAAGTTGACGCCTCCCCGAAGCCGCGTGCCGTTCCGACGCCGCCTCCGACGGCGCATCGCGATCCGCGGCCACAGCACGAGCGGCCGAAAGAGACGGAGCAAGCGGGGCCGATCTCCAGATCCGCGCACGTTCGCCAGGTGTCACCGGTGGAGATATCGGCACCCGTCCGGACGCGAGCGCTGCCCCGTGGTCGGCGACCGGCGTCGGTCCAACCGCGGCGCGCAATTACTCGTGGATCGTTCCCGACGGGCATGGCTGTGCCGGCCGGAGCGCTCTGCCTCGCCGTGATCGCGCTTCTCTTCTGGGTGCGGCGCCGAAGAGGGAGCGAGGCCCAGCCGGTGATTGCCGGCCCCGAGTCGCCACCTATGATTTTCGGCAATGCGGTTCTACGCGACGACACCGATCTACTACGTGAACGACGTGCCTCATATCGGGCACGCGTACACGACGATCGCCGCCGACATCGTCGTCCGGAACCGCAAGCAGCGAGGCGCCGAGACCTTCTTCCTGACGGGCGTCGACGAGCACGGGACGAAAGTGCGGAAGGTTGCCGACTCGGAAGGGGTTCCGCCGCAGGAGTACGTCGACCGCATCTCGGTCGCGTGGCGCGACTTGCCCGGTCGCATCGCCGCGAAACCGGACTTCTTCATTCGCACCTCGGATCCGGAACATGCGAAGTTCGTCCGTGACTTCCTCCGGCGCATGTACGACAACGGCGACGTCTACGAGGACGTGTACGCCGGCCTCTACTGCGTGGGATGCGAAGCCTTCAAGCTCGAGTCTGAGCTCGTCGACGGACGGTGCCCGGATCATCCGAACACGCCGCTCGAGTATCTGGAAGAGAAGAACTACTTCTTTCGGCTGTCCGCGTACCAGGACCGGCTGCTCGAGCTCTACGACGAACGCCCCGACTTCGTCCTGCCGAGGTTTCGGGCCAACGAGGCTCGCAGCTTCATCGAAGGAGGTCTGCGCGACTTCTCGATCAGCCGGGCCGGGGAGACGTGGGGGATCCCGCTGCCGTGGGACGAGAGCCAGGTCGCCTACGTCTGGGCCGACGCACTCGTCAACTATCTGAGCGCGCTGACCTATGCGCGGACGGGCGAGGATTTACGGCCGCTGTTCTGGCCAGAGGTCCGCCACGTCATCGGCAAGGACATCCTTCGCTTCCACTGCGTCTTCTGGCCGGCGATGTTGATGTCTGCCGGCTACGAGGTGCCGAAGCAGATCTTCGTACACGGCTATCTGCTGCTCGAGGAACAGAAGATCTCCAAGTCGATCGGAAACGTGATCAGCCCGCTCGATCTGGTCGACGTCTACGGCCCCGACGCCGTCCGTTTTTGGGCGATTCGATCGGTGTCCTTCGGCCAGGACGGGTCGGTTTCGCTCGAGAGCGTCCGCGAGCGGTACGAGCGCGAGCTCGGCAACGAGCTCGGAAACCTCCTTTCCCGGACGACGGCGATGATCGTCCGCTACCGGGAGGGCAACCTCCCGGCCGCGTCGTCGTCGACGCTGGCGGCGGATCTCGCTCCGCTCGGGTCGACCGTGGCCGAACGGATCGACGCGTGGGACCTGACCGGTGCACTCGAGGAGATCTGGAAGGTCGTCCGGCGCCTCAATGCATACGTCGAGGAGTCCAAACCGTGGGAGCTTGCGAAAGACGACGCACGCGCGGAGGCGCTCGACCAGGTGCTCTACGACCTGGCCGATGGTCTCCGCTGTGTCGCCGTCGCGCTGGCTGCGTTCGTGCCGGGCACGTCTGCCGCGATCCTGGAGGCTCTCGGGCAGCCCGAAGCTCTCGCCTGGGAGAACGTCGCCGCCGGAAAGACGCCCGCGCTCGAGGACATCGTTGCCGCACCGCCGCTCTTTCCACGCCTCGACGCCCCGGCCGCGGCGTGATCGACACGCACGCGCACCTGGACGCGTGCACGGAGCCGGCCGACACCCTCCTCGAACGCGCACGAGCAGCCGGTGTCGACAAAGTGCTCACGATCGGCTCCGGGATCGAGTCGTGCCGGGCCGCGCTCGAGATCGCGAAGAGGCAGCCAGGCGTCGCTTGCGCTCTCGGGATCCATCCCCATCAGGCCGGCGAGGAGGGCGCATCGCGTCTCGGAGAGCTCAGGGAGCTGCTCGCCGACTCGCGTGCCGTCGCTGTCGGAGAGACCGGGCTCGACTTCTACCGCGACTACGCGCCACGATCCGCGCAGCTCGAGCTCTTCCAGGCCCAGCTCGAGCTCGCGACCGAGCTCGGCCTGCCCATCGTCGTTCACACCCGCGACGCCGGCGACGAGACCGCAGAGCTCCTCGGCAGCTTCGGCGGCACGGTGGTCATACACTGCTTCTCGTCACCCGAGCTCCTCTCGGTGGTGGTGGAGCGGGACTACTACGTGTCGTTCGCGGGCAACGTCACGTACCCGAAGGCGAACGACCTCCGCGAGGCGGCCGGAACCGTCTCCGCAGACCGGATCCTGTGCGAGACCGACTGCCCGTACCTCTCCCCGCAACCGGTGCGGGGGCGGCCGAACGAGCCGGCCAACGTCGTCCACACCGTCGCGGCGCTCGCCACTGTCCGTGGCGAGACTCCCGAGACGCTCGCCGACCAGATCGACCGGAACGCGAGCCGCGCCTTCGGCCTCGAATGAGCCCGGAACGCGTCACGGCGAAGCGCGAGCTCGGCCAGCACTTCCTGGTCGACGAGAACATCCTCGGGGTCATCGGCCGTCTGGCGAACCTTCGCCCCGACGACGTCGTGCTCGAGATCGGCCCCGGCCTCGGCGTCCTGACCGGCTACCTGGCGGATCGCGTCGGCCGCGTCGTCGCCGTCGAGATCGACCGCTCGCTCGAGCCGCAGCTCGCCGACCGCCTCGCCGGTCGCCAGAACGTCGAGCTCCTCTTCGGCGACGCACTCGCGCTTGACCTCGCCGATCTCGATCCGCCGCCCCGGAAGCTGGTCGCGAACCTGCCGTACAACGTGGCCACGCCGATCGTCGTCGAGAGCCTCGACGGCCTGCCCGGGATCGAGCTCTGGTGCGTGATGGTGCAGCGCGAGGTGGCAGATCGGTTCTTCGCGGCACCCGGGACGAAGGCATACGGCGCGGTCTCCGTCCTCCTCCAGCTGGCCGCGGAGCGAACCGGCTTCCACCCTGTCGCCAGGACCATCTTCAGGCCACGACCGAACGTCGATTCCGCGCTGGTCGCGTTCGTCCGACGCGATCTCCCGTCCGACTACGCCGCGATCAAACGCGTCGTCCAGGCCGCATTCGCGCACCGGCGGAAGACACTGCCGAACTCGCTCGAGCTCGCCGGCGTGGCCGACCGAACGCGTGCGGCCGCAGCGCTCGAGGAGCTCGGCCTCCCGGCTGCCGCGCGTGCCGAGGAACTGCGCCCGGACCAGTTCACGACGCTGGCGACGCTGGTCGGATGATCCACGCGACCGCGCCGGCCAAGATCAACCTCGCGCTCGTCGTTGGAGCTCTTCGCGACGACGGAAAGCACGAAGTGGCCACCGTCCTTCAGCACGTCGATCTCATGGACGAGCTCAGCTTCGAGCCCGCATCCGATCTGCGCGTGACGGGCTTCGAGGACGACACACTCGTCGCGCAATCGCTCGTGAGCCTCGCCGCTGCGGCCGGAGTCGAGCCGAGGTGGCACGTCCGGATCAGCAAGCAGATCCCGGTCGCAGCAGGCCTCGGCGGCGGAAGCTCGGACGCGGCAACCGCCCTGATGCTCGCCAACGACACCCTCGCCGACCCGTTGCCGCGCGACCAGCTCGGTCGCTTGGCCGCCACGCTCGGAGCGGACGTTCCCTTCTTTCTCGCTCCGGGGACGCAGCTCGGAACAGGCGATGGCACCGAACTCGAGCCCGTCGACCTGCCGGTCGACTACCGAGTCATGCTCCTGCTTCCCGGCGGCGCGGAGAAGGTCTCGACGGCGGCCGTCTACAAGGAGTTCGACCGCCGCGACGGCGCCGCGGGCTTCGAGATGCGCCGCCAGGTGCTCGACGCTGCCATCTCCGCCCGCGACCTGAGGCAGCTCCCGAAGAACGACCTCGCGTCCTCTCCGCTCGCCGCCGAGCTCGAGCGCCGCGGAGCCTTCCGCGCCGACGTCAGCGGCGCCGGGCCATGCCTCTACGGGCTGTTCGAAACCGAGCGCGAAGCCCACACCGCAGCCGAGCAGCTGGAGGACCGAGGCGCCGTGTGGGTCTGTTCACCATGCCGTGGTACGGTTGGCGCGCCTTGAACGAGCAGGCGCCACGCAGGCCGTTCTACGCGCAAACGCGCGTCAAGATCGCCCTCTCGATCGCAGCGGTGGAGGCGATCGTCGTCGCGGTCAGCCACGACTGGTCGAAGTGGACGGTGATCGTCGTCGCGATCCCGATCATCCTGTTCTACCTGCTTGCGGGGAGGATGCTCGAGTCCGAGCTCGGCCGCCAGATCTCCTGGGTGGCGGCGGCTTCCCAGGCGCTTGCAGTGATCGTCGTCTTGCTCTGGTACTGGATCGAAGTGCTGACGTTCATTACCGCCGGCGTCTTCGCAGTCATCGCGCTCTACCTTCTCTTCGTCGACAGGCCCTCGGAACGGGCCAACTGAACGCGCGTCCTGGCACACTCACCGGCGTTGGGGCGTAGCCAAGTGGTAAGGCAGCGGGTTTTGGTCCCGCGACCCCTGGTTCGAATCCAGGCGCCCCAGCTTCAGCCATGACACAGAACACGCCGCTCGCAGCAGTCGTGATGGCCGCCGGCCTCGGCACGCGCATGCGCTCGAAGGTGCCGAAGCACCTGCACCCGCTGCTCGGGAAGCGCGTCGTCGACTGGGTGCTCGACGCGGCGCGCGAGGCCGGCGTCGAGCGGCTCGTGGTCGTTGTGGCGCCGGGGAACGAAGACGCGTTCGAAGGAGTCGAGGTCGCGGTGCAGGAGCAACCGCTCGGCACGGGCGATTCGGTCGCCTCAGCCGCGCACCGCCTCCAGGATTTCGAGGGCCGCGTGCTCGTCCTCGACGCCGCCGCGCCGCTGCTCACCGCCGAGAACTTCGCCGCGCTCGTCGCGGAGCACGACCGCGAGGAGGCCGACGTCACGATCCTCTCCTTCGGCGGCGGCGGCCTTCCGTACGGGCGCATCGTCAGAGGCGACGACGGCTCGGTGCAGTCGATCGTCGAGGATCGCGACGCGACCGACGAGGAGAAGCGAATCCGCGAGCTCAACTCCTCGATCTACGTCTTCGAGGCCGCGCCGCTCTGGGATGCGCTCTCGCATCTCGACCCGCACAACGCGCAGGGCGAGCTGTACCTCACCGACACGGTCAAGAACATCGTGGCCGGAGGCGGGCGAGCCGCCGCATGGCTCTGCCCCGACGCGCGGGCGACGCTCGGGATCAACACGCGGGCCGAGCTGGCCGTCGCCGCCGGCGTTCTCCGCGACCGCATCAACGAGCGGCACATGCTCGCAGGCGTCACCATCGTCGATCCGAGCACGACCTGGATCGAGGCCGAGGTCGACCTCTCGGAGGACGTCGTCATCCATCCCTTCACCGTCGTTACGGGCAAGACGATGATCGCGAGCGGCGCCGAGATCGGGCCCCACGTGGCGATCGCGGACACGCTGATCGGAGAGGGTGCGTCGGTGGGGCCGTTCTGTTACCTTCGGCCCGGCACGGTCGTCGAGGCGGGGGCGAAGGCGGGAACGTTCGTGGAGATCAAGAATTCGCGCATCGGCGCGCGCACGAAGGTGCCGCACCTTTCCTACATCGGCGACGCAGACATCGGCGAGGACACCAACATCGCGGCCGCGAACGTGACCGCGAACTTCTCGCACCGGCCCGGCCGCGAGAAGCGTAGGACCCGGATCGGCCGCAACGTCAGGACCGGAGTCGACAATACGTTCCTCGCACCTGTCGACATCGGCGACGACGCATGGGTCTATCCGGGAACGGTTATCACCGAGGATGTGCCCCCGGCCGCACTGGCCGGCTTTCCGCCACGCCAGGTGAACAAGGAGGGGTATGTCGACCGAGAGCGCGACGACTGAGGTCTTCCGCCTGCCCGGCCTCGAGCCGCTCGGGATCGTGGAGCGTGCCGAGGTGACCGGCCACTGGCTCGAGAAGGGCCCGTCGAAACGGCTGATGGTCTTCTCCGGCCGCTCGCATCCCGAGCTCGCGGCCGCGATCGCGGACAAGCTCGGCGTCGGTCTCGGCGAGATCGCGCTCGAGACGTTCCCGAACGGCGAGACCTACTGCCGCTACGACGAGTCGATCCGCGGCTCCGATCTCTTCCTCGTCCAGACGGGCTGCCACCCGGTCGACCGGAACGTGATGGAGCTCTGCCTGATGATCCAGGCGGCGAAGCTCGCCTCCGCCAAGCGCATCACGGCCGTGATCCCGTGGTTCCCGTACTCGCGGCAGGACCGCAAGGCCAAGCCGCGCGAGCCGATCTCGGGCCGCTACGTAGCGGACATGCTCCAGCTGGCAGGCGCCGACCGGATCCTGACGATGGACCTCCACGCGGGCCAGATCCAGGGCTTCTTCAACATCCCGGTCGACCACATGACGGCGCTGCCGCTCTTCGGGCGGCACTTCCGCGACCTCGGGCTGGAGGGCGCGGGCGTCGTCTCGGTCGCGCCCGACGCGGGCCGCGCCAAGCACGCCGTCCGCTTCGCGGAGATGATCGGCGCCGGCTTCGCGGTCATGCACAAGATGCGCTCGGACGCCGAGACCGTCGAGGTCACCGAGGTGACCGGCCGCGTGCGCGACAAGATCGCGATCATCGGCGACGACGTCTCGACGACGGGCGGAACGCTGATCGCGGGCGCAGCGGCACTGAAGGAACAGGGTGCGACGGACGTCTGGGCATTCCTGACGCACGCGCTCTTCTCGGAGAAGGGCCTGAAGGCGCTCGGCGAGTCGGATCTCGCCGGGATCGTCGTCACGGACACGGTGCCGATCGACCCGCGCCACAAGCCCGACAAGATGACGGTGCTCCCGATCTCCGGCCTGCTCGCGGAGACGATCATGAACGTGTTCTCCGACGACTCGGTCTCCGCGATCTTCGGCGGCGACACGCAGCTGTTCTAGCCCGCGGACGCCCGAGGTTCGGCCGCTACCATAGGCCGCCGTGGCCGGAGAGCGAGTCAAGCTGGAGGTACAGGAGCGTGAGGACGTCGGCACGACGGGTGCCGCGCGCCTGCGCAAGGACGGGTTCATCCCGGGAGTCATCTACGGGCGCGGCAAGCAGCCGCACGCGATCGCCGTCCCAGAGCGCGAGCTGCGTGCTGCGCTGAGCGGCCCGCACGGCCACCACGCGATCCTCGACGTCACCCTCGCGGGCCAGAAGACGACGCACGCGTCGATCCTCAAGGACTATCAGGTCGACCCGATCCGAGGCCGGATCACGCATTTCGACCTCCATGAGGTACGGCTCGACCAGCCGATCACGGCGCAGGTCTCCATCGAGCTCACCGGCGAGTCCCCGGGTGTCAAGGAGGGCGGCGTGCTGTCTGCTCTCGTGCGTGAGGTCAGCGTGGAGGCCTTGCCGCTCGAGATGCCCGACCGGCTCGTCCTCGACATCAGTGGCACCGAGATCGGCTCGACCCTCCGCGTCGCCGACCTGACCGCTCCCGAGGGCGCGAAGCTCCTGGACGATCCGGACACGGTCGTCGTCTCGGTCGCCGCCCCGCGCATCGAGGTCGAGGAGCCGACCGAGGAAGAGCTGGCCGAGGGCGAGGAGGTTCCGGAGGGCGAGGAGCCGACGGGCGAGGCAGAGGGCGAAGAGCCTGCTGCCGAGGGCGACGAGGGCGGCGAGCCCGACTCCTCCGAGGAGTAAGTGCGCCTCTTCCGTCGGGGCGAGGGAGCCTCGACACTCGACCTGCTCGTCGCGGGTCTCGGCAACCCGGGCCGCGAGTACGCGCAGACCCGGCACAACGTGGGATGGATGGTCGTGGACGAGCTGGCACGACGGCGCGGCGGCTCGTGGCGGTCGAAGTTCTCGGGGCAATTGGCCGAAGTGCGGCTCGACGGTTTGCGCCTGGGCTTGCTCAAGCCGGAGACGTACATGAACGAGTCGGGCCGCTCGATCGGCGCGGCCGTCCGGTTCTTCAAGGTCGACCCGGGCTCACTGCTCGTCGTCCACGACGACGTCGACCTCGAAGAGGGGCGTCTGCAAGCGCGGCTCGGCGGCGGCCTCGCGGGTCACAACGGCCTGCGCTCGATCGCGCAGACGCTCGGGTCGCAGGACTTCCTTCGGCTGAGGATCGGCGTGGGGAGGCCCGGCCGCGGTGACCGGCGCTCGGTCGCCGACTACGTCCTCGCCGGCTTCGATCCGACCGTGGACGTCGACGCGCTCGTGACGCGATCCGCAGACGCGGTCGAGATGCTGGCGCGCGACGGGCTCGAAGCCACGCAGCAGCGTTTCAACTGAGCGTGCGCACCGTCCCGGCCGGACGGCTGTGGACGGAAAGTCACGCAAGAGTCACGTTTCGTACCGAGACACGTAACGCTTTCGGCGTTACGCTCGAGCCGGGTGGCGGGTGGCTCTCTTCCCTCCCCCACCCTTGGGCGGGGGTGGGTGTCTAAACCGTGTCGGGTTCGGACATGGCTGAAAGCGACGCGGGCCGGTGACCGGCCGGAACCGCGAAACAGCCCATCGGGAGCAGTATCCGGCGGCGGCCGTGCTGTTCTTCGAGCCGCGGTCGCGGACATAGACTGAGAGGGGCGGAACCGGGCGGTTCCGCCAGTCGTCATGGACCGTCCGGTGCTCGAAATCCTCGCGCGCGAGCTCGCCGAGAGCGAGCGGCTCAGCGTGTTCGCAGACGACCTCGGGCGAGCCGATGCGCGGGTCTCCGAGCCCGCGTTGCCGCTCCTTCTCGCCGCGCTGCACCTGAAGCTCGCGCGCGGACTCGTCTGCCTGCTTCCCGAGGACGCCGAGGCGCGGGACGTGGCCGAGGCGGCCGCGTGGTTCCTGGGTGAGGACGCCGTCGCTTTCATGCCGGGCCGCGGCGTCGCGTTCGGCTCCGGCCTCGAGCCGCCGCCGCATCTCGTGGGCGAGCGGTTCCGTTCGCTGGACGTGCTCGCGGCCGGCGGGCTCGTTTGCGTCTCGGCCACGGCGCTCGCCGAGCGGATGCCGCCTCCCGAGGCGCGTCCCGAGCGGCTCACGATCCGGCCGGGCGACGAGCCCGGCGTCGACGGTCTCGCGGAGAGCCTGGCGCTGGCCGGATATGCCCGGGTCGAGCGGGCCGAGGAGCGCGGGCAGTTCGCCGTCCGCGGCGGCATCGTCGACGTCTACCCGACGACGGGTCGCGAGCCGATCCGCATCGAGCTGTTCGGCGACGAGGTCGAGGCCATCCGCGTCTTCTCCCCGTTCACGCAGCGCGCGCTGCGGGCGATCGACGAGGCGGTGCTCTATCCCGCTGCCGAGCGGCGGCTCGACCTCGTCGAACCGGCGCTTCGCGACGACGAGGAGGGCACGCCCGCGGCGGTTCCGGACGACCTGGTGGCGCCGCTCCCCTCGCCGCCAGAGCTCGTCTGGCGCCCGGAAGCCGTGCGCGAAGCATGGCGCGAGGAGCTCGGCGAGGAGCTCGAGCTCGGGCCGGCCTCGAAGCTCGATCCGCTGCCGCAGGGTCAGCCGCACGCGTTCGAGGCCCAGCGGCCCGCGCTCGCCGCCCGCGGCCTGGCCGAAGCCGAGAACGAGCTCCAGAGCTTCGTCCGCGGTGGCCTGCGCGTCGTCGTCGCCTTCCCGCACCGAGGGGACGCGCTCCGCACGCAGAACCTCCTGCGCCGCGTCGAGGCGGCGCTACTCGAGCCGGGCGACAAGCTGCCCGACGAGGCCGAGGTGCTGTTCGCGGTCTCGCCCGCGCGGCGCGGGTTCGTCTGGCGCGAGCTCGGATTCGCGCTGCTCCCCGACACGCAGGTGTTCCGGAAGCGCGCTCCGCGGGCCGACGCGCGGATCGGACGAGCGCTCCAGTCCTTCGCCGACCTCCGCACCGGCGACTACGTCGTCCACGAGGACCATGGCGTCGGCAAGCTGCTCGGCTTCGAGACGAAGACGGTCGCGGAGGTCACGCGCGACTACCTGTTCGTCGGCTTCCGCGGCGACGACCGGCTCTACGTGCCGCACGAGCAGATCGGCAAGGTCTCGCGCTACATCGGCGCCGATGCCCGCGCGCCGGCGCTCTCGAAGCTCGGCGGCAAGGCCTGGCAGCTGATCAAGTCGCGGGCGCGCGAGTCCGCACGCGAGCTCGCCGGCGAGCTGATCACGCTCTACGCGCAGCGGCAGACGACGCCCGGCGTCGCCTACGACCTGACGAGCGACTGGCTCGAGCGACTGGAGGCCAGCTTCCCCTACCGCGAGACCGAGGACCAGCAGACCGCGATCGAGGCCGTGAAAGAGGACCTCGAAGCCGCGAGGCCGATGGACCGCCTCGTCTGCGGCGACGTCGGCTTCGGGAAGACCGAGGTCGCCGTCCGCGCCGCGTTCGCCGTCGCGCTCGACAGCAGGCAGGTGCTCATGCTCGTCCCGACGACCGTGCTCGCCCAGCAGCACTGGAACACGTTCCGCGAGCGCTTCGCGGACTTCCCCGTGCGCGTGGAGATGGTCTCGCGCTTTCGCAGGCCCGCCGACGTGAAGCAGGTGCTCGCCGACTTCGCCGGCGGCAAGGTCGACGTCCTGATCGGAACGCACCGGGTGCTCTCGCGCGACGTGATCCCCAAGAACCTCGGACTCGTGATCGTCGACGAGGAGCAGCGGTTCGGCGTTGCGCAGAAGGAGCTGCTCCGGTCGCTCCGCCTCGAGGTCGACGTCCTCGCGCTTACCGCGACGCCGATCCCCCGCACGCTGCACATGTCGCTCGCCGGCCTTCGCGACATCTCGATCATCGAAACGCCGCCGGAGGGCCGCCAGGCAATTCGGACGCACGTCGGTGAGTACGACGAGGAGCTGATCAAGAGCGCGCTCGGACGCGAACGCGAGCGCGAGGGCCAGTCCTTCTACCTCCACAACCGCGTCGAGACGATCGAGGAGGCCGCGGAGAAGCTGCAGGAGCTCTGTCCGCAGCTGCGCTTCCTCGTGGCGCACGGGCAGATGAAGGAGCGGGAGCTCGAGAACCGGATGGTCGAGTTCCTGCGTGGCGACGCCGACGTCCTCGTCTCCACGACGATCATCGAGTCCGGGCTCGATATCCCGCAGGCGAACACGCTGATCGTCGAGCGCGCCGACATGCTCGGGCTCGCGCAGCTGTACCAGATTCGCGGTCGCGTCGGCCGCTCGGAGGTGCCGGCGCACGCCTACCTCTTCTACCCCGACGCGATGGAGCTCCCGCCCGAGGCGCGCGCCCGGCTGTCGACGCTCGCCGACCACACCGAACTCGGCTCCGGCTTCTCGATCGCCATGCGCGACCTGGAGATCCGCGGTGCCGGCGAGCTTCTCGGCGCCGAGCAGTCCGGCCATGTCGCGGCGCTCGGGTTCGAGCTCTACGTCGAGCTCCTCAACGAGGCCGTCGCCGAGCTCCAGGGCAGCCGTCGCATCGCCGCGCGGCCGATCCGGATCGACGCGCGGATCGACGCGTTCATCCCGGCCAGCTACGTCGACTCGGAGGCCCTCAAGATCGACCTGCACCGCCGGCTGGCGCTGACCGAGACCGAGGACGAGCTCAGGGAGCTGCGCGTGGACGTCGAGGACCGGTACGGGCCGATCCCCGAGCCGGTCGAGAACCTGTTCCTGATCCAGGAGGCGAAGTTGAAGCTGGCGCTCGCGGGTGCCGACTACCTCGTCTTCCGCGGCGGCCGGGTGGCTGTCGGCCCGCTCGTCCTCGGGTCGGACGACCTGCGCTCGCTCAGGGGCTCCGTCGACACCGCCGTCTACTCGACGGGCAAACGTGAGGTAACCCTAAGAAGCGACGATTTCGGTGCAGCCCTTGTCCTGACTGATGCTATTCTCGACCTGCGCCGGGCAGCCTGAAGGCGCTTTTTGAATGACGTCACTCCTTCGTAATCGTCGCTTCGCCGTTCTCGTCGCATGCTGCGCGGCAGTGTTGGCAGTCGCGGCAGGCTGCGGCGGCAGCAGCTCGAGCAACGGCGTTCCCAAGGGCGACATCGCGACCGTCGCCGGAACCCCGATCACGAAGGCGCAGTTCGACAGCATCATCGCCCAGTACAACCGGAGCGCGGTTGCCGCGAAGCAGAAGCCGATCAAGTGCTGCGACTCGGACTACGTGACCGCCGTCCAGACGAAGATCGTCCCCTACCTGATTCAGCGCACGGAGTTCGAGTCCCAGGCGCACCGGATCGGAGCGGTCGTGACGAAGAAGGACGTCGACGCGGAGATCAAGAAGATCATCAAGCAGTACTTCGGCGGCAAGCGGTCGGCATTCCTGAAGGCGCTCAAGAAGCAGGGCTCGACCGTCGCCGACGTTCGCGACACGGTCGGCCTCCAGGTTCTCCAGCAGAAGGTGACGGCCAAGCTGACCGCCAACATCAAGGTCAGCAACGCCGAGGCGCTCGCGTACTACAACAAGAACAAGTCGCAGTACGTGACGCAGACCTCGCGTGACCTGTCGCACATCCTGGTCAAGACGAAGAAGCTGGCCCAGACGATCTACAACCAGCTCAAGGGCGGCGCCGACTTCGCGAAGCTGGCGAAGAAGTACTCGACCGACAAGAGCTCGGGGATCAACGGCGGCAAGCTCGGCGTGCAGGCCGAGAACGCGCTCGTGGCCCCGTTCGCGAAGGTGGCGTTCAAGATCCCGACCGGCACGATCTCGAAGCCGGTGAAGAGCCAGTTCGGCTGGCACATCATCAAGGCGAACGGGCCGGTGATCCCGAAGTCGACCAAGCCGTTCAGCAAGGAGAAGGCTTCGATCGTCCAGCAGCTGCTGCAGGCGAAGCAGGGGAACGCGACCTCGCAGTTCCAGACGAGGCTCGAGAGGTTCTACGCGGGCAAGATCAAGTACGCGAACAAGACCTACGCGCCGCCTGTGGCGACCACGCCCGGCGCGACCACGCTGTTCCCGACCACGCCCGGCGGTTGAGCCTCGCCGAGGCGCTGACCGAGCTCGACACGCTCGCTCGCCGCCTCCGCCGCGACTGCCCCTGGGACCGGGAGCAGACGGCGAAGACGATCGTGCCGCACACGGTCGAGGAGGCCTACGAGGTCGCCGACGCGGCGATGTCGGACGACGACGCCAAGCTGCTCGACGAGCTCGGCGATCTCCTCTACCAGGTCTACTTCCTCGCGCTCCTGCTCGAGGAGAAGGGGGACGGAGATCTCGAGGCGGTGGCGCACGCGATCCACGAGAAGCTCGTCCGCCGGCATCCGCACGTCTTCGCCGGCGAGGAGATCACCGACGCGGGCGCTGTTCGGTCGCGCTGGGAACGCGTGAAGCGCGAGCAGGAAGGGCGGGAGGGGATCTTCCACGACGTGCCCGAGTCGCTCCCTGCGCTCCTGTACGCGCGCAAGGTGCAGCGCCGGGCAGCCGCGGTCGGGTTCGAGTACCCGGACGCGGCGGGTGCGCTCGTCGACCTCGACGACGAGCTGCGCGAGCTGCGGGTGGAGCTCGACGGGGGAACCGTCGAGCGGCAGGCGGCAGAGCTCGGCGACGTGCTCTTCGCCTGCGTCAACGTCGCGCGCCGGCTCGGCGCCGACCCCGAGCTCGAGCTGCGCCGGGCGACGCAGCGGTTCCGGGAGCGCGTCGAGACCGCGGAACGGCTGGCCGAACGCGCCGGCGAGACGTGGACCGAGCTCTCGCTCGACCGGCAGGACCACTACTTCGACCAGGCCAAGGAGGCCGAATGAGCGCCATCGCAGGCGTCAAGGCGCGGCAGATCCTGGATTCGCGCGGCAACCCGACCGTGGAGGTCGACGTCCTCCTCGAGTCCGGCGCTTTCGGGCGCGCGGCGGTGCCCTCCGGAGCCTCCACGGGTGCCTACGAGGCTGTCGAGCTCCGAGACGGCGGCGAGGGGTACGGGGGCAAGGCCGTCACGCGCGCCGTGGCCAACGTCGAAGGCGAGATCGCCGAGGCCGTCCGCGGGCTCGACGCGGCCGACCAGGAGACCATCGACCGGCGGCTGATCGAGCTCGACGGGACGCCGAACAAGGGCCGGCTGGGCGCGAACGCGATTCTCGGCGTCTCGCTCGCGACGGCGAAGGCCGCGGCGGCCGACCACGGCGTACCGCTCTACCGCCACCTGGGAGGAGACGCGGCGGCGACGCTCCCGGTTCCGATGATGAACGTGATCAACGGCGGCGTGCACGCGGACAACACGATCGACCTGCAGGAGTTCATGGTCGTCCCGGTCGACGCGCCGTCGTTCTCGGAGGCGCTGCGAATCGGGGCCGAGACGTACCACGCGCTCAAGAAGCTGCTCGCCGAGCGCGGCCTGTCGACGGGAGTCGGCGACGAGGGCGGCTTCGCGCCGGACCTGCCGACGAGCGAAGCTGCGATCGGAGCAATCCTCGAGGCCGCCGAGCGCGCGGGCCATCGCGAGCGGGTCGCGATCGCGCTCGATCCTGCGTCGACGGAGTTCTACTCGGACGGCGTGTACCGGTTCGAGGGCCGCGAGGCGAGCGGCCCCGAGATGGCGGACTTCTACGCCGGGCTCGCCGACGAGTTTCCGATCGTCTCGGTCGAGGACGGCGTGGCCGAGGACGACTGGGATGCGTGGAAGGCGCTCACCGAGCGCCTCGGCGGCCGTCTGCAGCTGGTCGGCGACGACCTGTTCGTGACCAACCCCGAACGCCTGCAGCGCGGGATCGACGCCGGCGTTGCCAACTCGATCCTGGTCAAGGTCAACCAGGTCGGCACGCTGACGGAGACGCTCGAGGCGATCTCCCTGGCACGCTCGAACGGCTACTCAGCGGTGATGTCGCACCGCTCCGGCGAGACGGAGGACGCTACGATCGCCGACCTCGCGGTCGCGACCGGCGTCGGCCAGATCAAGACCGGCGCGCCGGCCCGCACCGACCGCGTGGCGAAGTACAACCAACTGCTCCGCATCGAGAAGCAGCTTGGTGACAAAGCTGTGTACCCCGGCTGGTCTGCGTTCCCGCGCGCGAAGCGCTAGCTACTCTCAACGGAGTGGCCCGCCAGCCGACTCCACGCCGTACGAAGATCCTCGCGACGATCGGCCCCGCGTCGAGCGGGCGGATCGACGAGCTCGTCGAGGCCGGCATGAACGCGGCGCGCCTGAACTTCTCGCACGGAACGCACGACGAGCACGCGAAGAACGCGCAGCTGATCCGCGAGGCGCAGGCGGCGCACGGCAAGCCTCTCGCGCTCGTCGCCGACCTGCAGGGGCCGAAGATTCGCGTGACCGACCTCCCGGAGACGGTTGTGCTCACGCGCGGCGAGCAGGTCGTCATCGGTCCCGACGCGGACACGCCGGGCGTCGACCTGCCGGTCAGCCCGTCCGCGATCGGGGAGGTGCTCGAGCCCGGCCACGACGTGCTGATCGACGACGGCCACATCCGCCTGCGGGTGGAGAAGGTCGAGCGGCCGCGCGCCCTGTGCACCGTCGTCGTCGGCGGCGCGGTCTCGTCGCACAAGGGCGTGAACCTCCCTGGGATACCGCTGCCGATCCCGTCGCTCACGGACAAGGACGTCGACGACCTGGCCTTCGCGCTCGACCTCGGGGTCGACTTCGTGGCGCTCTCGTTCGTCCGCTCCGCAGCGGACGTCCGCCACCTGCGCGAGCGGATCGAGACCGCGGGCTCGACGGCGCACGTCATCGCCAAGATCGAGAAGGCGGAGGCGATCGAGTCGCTGGACGCGATCATCGCCGAGTCCGACGCTGTGATGGTCGCGCGCGGCGACCTCGGCGTCGAGATCGGCCCGGCGCAGGTGCCGCTGCTGCAGAAGCAGATCATCCTGCACTCGCTCGAGCAGAGCCGGCCGGTGATCACGGCGACGCAGATGCTCGAGACGATGGTGCACGAGCCGGAGCCGACCCGGGCGGAGGCGAGCGACGTGGCCAACGCCGTCCTCGACGGCTCGTCGGCGCTGATGCTCTCGCAGGAGACCGCCGTCGGCGACTACCCGGTCGAGGCCGTGGCGATGATGGATCAGATCGCCCGGACGATCGAGCCGAGCCTCGGCTACCGGCACGAGCTGCCGGAGGCCAGCGAGGAGCCGACCGTCGGTCAGGCGCTCTCGAACGCCGCCTGCGACATCGCCGAGGTGCTCGGCGCGACGGCGATCGTCGTCCCGACCTTCAGCGGGCGCACTGCCTCTGCGGTGGCGCGTCTGCGACCGCGGCGGCCGATCGCCGCGATCACGCACCGCGAGGCGCCGGCGCAGCAGATGGCGCTGGAGTGGGGGGTCGTCCCGCTCGTGATCCCGGAGGTGACGGACGTCGAGGATCTGTGGAGCCGTTCGATCGCCGCCGCCCGCGACGCGGGCGTGGTGGAGAGCGGAGACCGGATCGTGATCGCCGCCGGCACGCACGTGAACGTCGCCGGGACGACGAACCTGATCCGCGTCGACACGGCGTAGCCCGACGCCGCTCCGGGTGAACCGGCAGTTGCACTTTTTTGACGTTCTCGCGCAAGACACGTCACGATCTCGGCGGTACGCTCGACCGCGGGAGGCGGGCGGGACGCCCCTCACTCCTCACTCCCCACCCCGGGCGGGGGTGCGCCTGAAAGGGCCGGCTCGGCGGGACACGTCCGAAAGGCACGAGGGCGACGCAGGAGGTCCGTTCCTGGGCGCGAATCGGGTGTGTCCATGCCCCGTGCCCTTCGCTCACGTCCGGTCGCGCGCCGGCGGTCGCGTTTCTGGATCGTCGTGATCGCGGGGGCCTGCGTGGTCTCGTACCTCTACTACCGGCCCGTCAAGGCGTACATCTCGGCCTCCCACCAGCTCGCGGCGAGCAAGGCGGAGGTCAAGCAGCTCGCCGAGCAGAAGGCCCAGCTGGCCGAGCGCCTGGCGAGCTCGGGAACGGGCCAGAGCCTGCTGCAGGAGGCGCGCCGCCTCGGCTACGTCCGCCCCGGCGAGCAGCTCTTCGTCGTCCACGGCCTCAAGGAGTGGGTGCGAGCGCACGCGAAGACGAGCCACTAGAGGCTTTGACGAGTTGCCTGTTGCTGGGGCGCGATGTGTCTCGAAATGCAAGGACGCAGGGAGCGCTCGTACTGGCAAATACGGGCGCGACCGAGAACGCGGCAGCTCCTGCGCACAGCGCGGCCCAGCGACCGCGTCCACGTTTCGTCAAAGTCCCTTAGCCTGGCGCCGTGGACGACCGCGCCGTTGTCGCGCAGCAACTAGGTCGCGCTCCGCGCGCCTTCCGCCGCGTCGTCGTCCGCTGTCCGTTCGGGCTCCCGGCTGTCACGGAGCAATGGCCCTACGACTCGGCCGGGGGGCCGTTCCCGACGACCTACTACCTCACGTGCCGCCATCTCGTCGCGGCGGTCGCTCGGCTGGAGGCAGCCGGCGGAGTCGAGCGGTGGACGAACGCCGCGGGTGAGGAGCCCGCGCTGCACGAGAGCCTCGAGCGGGCGACGCGGCTCCAGCGCGAGATCCGCAGCTCGCTCGCAGCCGGCAGGGACGGCCGGGACGACGGCACCTCGCTCGTGCTTGGCATCGGCGGAGCTTCGAGGCCCGAGCGTCTGAAGTGCCTGCACGCGCATGTCGCGTTCGCCCTCGCGCAGCCGGGCTACGAGCTCGGCGACCGGATCGTCGCTGAGCTCGGGCCTCTGTGGCCCGACCGTTGTTGCAGCGCGAGCTAGCATCGCGCGCGTGCAGGGATCGGTCGAGCTGGCGCGCCAACACTGGGCGGAAGGAGAGCGGCGGCTCGTCCGGACGAGGGCCCGGGACCCGCAGCTCTACGCGCGGATGCTCGACCAGGTCGACGTCGTAACGAGGGAGCTCCGCGCGCGCGTCGGCAAGACGTTCACGCTCGCCGAGCTCGCCGAGGCGTACGGCGGCGCCGACGTCTGGGCGCGCGCGGCCGTGGAGGATCACGCCGAGAGCCCGGAGTGGCTGTCCTCGGCGAGCACGGCCTCCGACGTCGCGTTCCACCTCTACTCGCGCGGCGCGCGGGATTACAGGCCGTGACGCTCGATCCCGAGACGCTGGCGCGGCGGCGGGCCGAGCGGCGCGGGAGCAGGATCTCCTGGCGGCTGGTGGGCGGCGTGGCGCTCCTCGTCGTCGTCTTCGCGGTCGGCATCGCGCTCGGGCAGGCGCTCCACGACAACCCGAAGCCGGGCGGGCAGAAGACGACGGAGAGAACCCTGATCGTGACCGTCGGCAAGTGATCTCGCTCGACCATCGGGTCGAGCGCTGGGTTGTCGAGCACCGCGTCAGCTGGCTGAACGACGTTTTCGTCTGGGTCTCGAATCTCGGCGTGTGGGGCTGGATCTTCATCGTCGTCGCGCTCGTCGCCGCATACCTCCTCCGCCGTCCGCAGGTGCTTCTCTTCACGCTCGCGGCAGACGGCGTCGCCGAGCTCGTCCAGTGGGGCGTCAAGCGGGCGGTAGACCGCCCCCGGCCGCATCTGCCTCTTACGGAGCCGCATCCGCTCGTCAAGCTCCCGACCGACCCCACCTTCCCGTCCGGCCACGCCACCGTCTCGTTCGCCTGCGCGATGACGATCGCGCTGCTCGTGCCGAGACTCGCGGTCCCGGTGATCCTGCTCGCGGTGGCGATCGGCTACTCGCGCGTCTACGTCGGCGTCCACTACCCGCTCGACGTGATAGGCGGCGCCGCGTTCGGAACCGTGATCGCTATAGCTCTTCGGCTGCTCGCAGCACGCCGGCCAAGACGACGGCCGCCGCAGCCAGCAAGCTGATCCAGATCCCGATGCTGCGGCCGGCGGTCCCGACGACCGAGTCGGGCACCGAGACGAGCCGAATCGTCACGAAGACGATCCCGAGCACGCCGAGGGCGATCGCGATTAGCGGCTCCGGCACCGCCGACGGAAACTGCAGACCGAAGCGCCGGAGGGCAGCCAGGCAGACGACGACCGCGCCGATCAGGAACACGAGCTTGCCGATCGTCCCGCTGTTCCAGCCCGTGACCGAGAGCGTCGGCCCCTCGACAGAGCTGCCCGAGTACCAGCTCGTGAACGACGAGACGGCGAGGACGAGGCCGCCCGCCCACGTGAGCGGCGCGCCGAGCGCGAGGATGCCGGGCCGCGCGCGCAGGCGGGCATCTCGCAGATGCCGTGCCGGCGGCTGGCTAGCGGCCATCAGATCCCGAACGAGTTCTGCACCTGCTGCATGATCAGCACGCCGATCACGGCGACGACCAGCAGCAGGCAGCCGAGCATGAACCAGAACCGGACGCGCGACCACCGGCGCTCGCGACGGCGGTGGATGCGCTCTGCGCGGCGGGCGCGGTGGTAGTGGTAGGCCTGCCGTACCGAGCCGGGATCGTGAATCGGAGGCTCGTCGACGGGAGTCGGGATCGGTGCCGGCTCGCCCACGTCCGGAAGTCTAGTGTCATTGCGCTGCAAAGCGGATGGTTTGACGTCCGCGCGGTGTCCGGATGACCGGGTTACACTCAGGTCGTGAAGCGCGCGGCGCTGCTCGTGCTCCTGATCGCACTCGGCGTCGCCGGGCTTGCTGCCGCTTACGCGTTCGCCGATTCGCCGCCGCCGTCGACCACGACGGACACGACGACGACCGACACGACTACGACCACGAATCCGGCGCCGACATCTCCGCCGCCAGTCGCGAAGCCTCGCATCGCGTCCGGCGTGACGATCGCCGGGATCCACGTCGGCGGGCTCGCGTACGGCCCGGCGTATTCGGCCGTCTCGGTCGAGTTCCGCTCGCAGCTCGAGCTCCACCTCGGCACCCACACGATCCTCGTCTCGCCGTGGAAGCTCGGCGCGAAGCCGTTCATCGGCCCCGCGGTGTCTCGAGCCCTCCACGCGAAACAGAACACGGCGGTGAAGCTCGTCGTGGACGTGAAGGGCGCCGCGGTCGACGCGTACGTCGACAAGCTTGCGACTCTCTACGACCGCAAGGTCTCGGATGCGCGTGTCGTGCTGCACGCATTGCGGCCGACGGTCGTGCCGGAAGTCGAAGGCAGCGCGATCCAGCATGCGGCCAGCGTCAGGGCGATCGTCCTCGCGCTTCAGCGCTCGCAGCGGACCCCTGTCGACCTTCCGGCGAAGACAACCCTGCCGACGGTGACGGCCTCGAGCTTCAGCTCGATCATCGTCGTGCGCCGCGACTCGAAGTGGCTCTACCTCTACAAGCAGGCTGCGGTCGGGAAGCCCGTCCAGCTCGTGCGGAGGTTCATCGTCGCGACGGGTCAGTCGATCTACCCGACGCCGATCGGCGACTTCAAGATCATCGTCATGGAGAAGAACCCCTGGTGGTACCCGCCGCCCGACGCGGCCTGGGCCAAGGGCGAGAGCCCGATCCCGCCCGGCCCCGGGAACCCGCTCGGCACGCGGTGGATGGGGCTGTCTGTGCCCGGCGTCGGGATCCACGGCACGCCCGATCCGGCGTCGCTCGGCTACTCGGCTTCGCACGGCTGCATCCGGATGTTCATCCCGTCCGCGGAGTGGCTGTTCAACCACGTGACGGTCGGGACGCCGGTCTTCATCGTCCCGGCCTAGCTGTCTCGGTAATCTCGGCTTTGATGCCGGCACGGCTGAAGCTGACTGGTCAGGTGCTGGCGGTCGCGCTCGTCGCGGGGCTGCTTGCAGTGCTGATCTGGAAAGTGGCCCACGGCAGCGGCACGACCGCGGAGCCGCAGAACTTCACACTGTCGCGGCTCGACAAGCCGGGGAAGCTCGAGCTCGCTTCGCTCAAGGGGAAGGTCGTGGTGTTGAACTTCATGGCTTCTTGGTGCGGCCCGTGCGGCCAGGAGGCGCCGGCGATCGAGAAGGTGTGGCAGACGTACAAGAACAAGGACGTCCTGATCGTCGGCGTCGACACGGCCGACGATTCATCTGACGCGCGCGCGTTCGTTCGCGCACACAAGCTCACCTATCCGATCGTCCGTTCAGTTGGCTACTCGATCTGGGGGCCATACGGTCTGTCGGGCGTTCCGGAGACGCGCGTGATCGACCGCAACGGCAAGTACGGGCCGACCCAGTTCCATGGCGCGGTCAAAGGGCCCGATCTGCGCCGGGCGATCGACCAGGCTCTGCGGACGTGAAGCTCGGGGTCGCTCTCGTCGTCGCAGGGGCACTTGCTGTTACCGCGCCAGTCGCGCTCGCGAGCGAACAGCACCCGAAGCTGACCGATATCGAGGGCGACTACATGTGCCTGCTCTGCAAGGTGCCGCTCGACGAATCGAACTCTGGGGCCGCGAACCAGGAGCGCGCCGTGATCCGGCGCCTGATCGCGCAGGGGCTGACGGCAAGTCAGATCAAGAAGCAGATGGTCGCCGATTACGGAAGCGACGTCCTCGCCGCTCCGCCGGACAGCGGCTTCAACATCGTCGCCTGGTGGTTGCCAATCGCCGGTATCTGCGCCGGCGGACTCGCGTTGGCGTACGGCGTCTGGCGCTGGAACCGAAATCGCGGTGACCCGCCCGGGGGGATGACGAAGCTCGATGCGGGCCTCGAGCGCCGCCTCGACGAGGAGCTCGCCCGTTTCGACGGATAGCGCCGCGTGGCGGAGCGGATTCCCATCGCGTTCCTTGCCGGTCTCGTCTCGGTGATCACGCCGTGCGTGCTCCCGCTCGTGCCCGGCTATCTGTCCGCCGTCTCGTCTGTCGAGGCGGAGCGGCTCGGAGAGCGTGGGGTCGCCAGGCGCATAGCGCTCGCAAGCCTCCCGTTCATTGCCGGCTTCACCGTCGTCTTCGTCGCTCTCGGGGCCACCTCGGCTGCGATCGCGACCGTGTTGGACATCAGCCGGCGGAACGCGATTGCCGGCTTCATCCTCGTCGTCCTCGGGCTCGTCTTCATGGGCCTGCTGCCCTGGCCCGACAGGATCTTCGGCGCAGGGCTGATCGGGAAGGCGCGGGGCCGTGAGTCGAGCGCGCTGCTCGGCGCAGCGTTCGCATTCTGCGCCGCTCCGTGCATCGGGCCGGTGCTCGCGTCGGTGCTCGTGCTCGCGAGCAGTTCGAGCGGCGTCTTCCGCGGGACGGTTCTGCTCTTGGCGTACTCGCTCGGCATTGGCGTCGCGTTCCTGCTCGCCGGGATCGCGTTCGCGCGCGCGATGGGGGCGTTCCGCTGGGTGAGGAACCACTACACCGTGATCCGGGTCGTGAGCGGCCTGACGCTGCTCGGGCTCGGGCTCCTGCTCTTCTTCGGCAAGGACTGGTGGCTGCACGTCTGGTTGAACCGCGCGCTCGACGCGGTCGGGCTAGGGCAGGTCTAGCGGAGGGAGCTCGAGCGAGCCGGCGGTTACGAGCCGCTCGGCGTTCGCGATCTGCTCCAGGACGCTGGCGACGTCGACGCCGCGGTGCTCCGGCGCGTAGGCTGCGAGCCGCCGCCGGGCCTTCTCGAGCTGTCTCCCGCACGCGACCGGCCGCCCGCGGCCTGCCTGGTACCACGCCACCGTGACATGGACGAGACCCTGGAGGAAGTCGCGGTCCTCCGCCGGCGCGGCCCGCCAGGCGATCTCGAGCTCCTCGTGCGCCTCGAAGTACTCGCCGCGGCGCATCAGGTCGAGGCCCGAAGCCAGATTGTCACCGCTCACGGGCCGATTTTCGCCCGAAACCGTGTTACGCTCCGCACGTGGCGACGATCCTGCTGGCGGGGGTCGACCTCTTCTTCCGTGGCAAGCTCGAGGCGCTCCTGCCCGGGCACCACTTCGTGACCACGGACGCGGTCGACGACCCCGAGCTGGTGATCGCGGACATCTCCCGGATCGAGCCCGACGAGGTCGCGGACGCCTACCCGGACATCCCGATCGTGGGCTACACGAACCACACGGACACGACCGGGTTGCGGGCCGCGCACGCCGCCGGTTTCGACCAGGTGGTGGCGAAATCGGCCCTCGCCGAACGGGCACCGGTACTCGTCGAGGAGCTTCTGGCCTCGTCTGTAGAGTAGGTCCGCAGTGACCTACATCATCGCCGAGCCCTGCATCGACATCAAAGACCGGTCCTGCGTGGACGTCTGCCCGGTCGACTGCATCCACGAGTTCGAGCGCATCCTCGTGATCGATCCCGAGGAGTGCATCGACTGCTTTGCGCCCGAAGAGCAGCTGCTGACGAAGGCCGGCATCCGCACGTTCGCCGAGCTCGAGAACCAGGCGGTGCGCGTCCTCACCGACGTCGGCTTCAAGCCGGCGCTCGTGAAGCGCTTCCGCCGCAAGCCGCTCGTGAAAGTCGAGGTGGCGCCGGCGTTCGAGGAGCACGACCGTTACGGCGGGACGCGGCTCACGACGAGGAACATCTCCCGCTTTCGCAGGGGCGTGTGGGCGACGCCGACGCACTCCTGGCTCCTGGCCGACGGCGAGAAGACGAGCTCGCTCGCGGTCGGGCAGTACGTGCCCTCGGTGCGGCTCGAGCCTCAGCGCGCATCGGAGAGCTATCGGCTCGGCGTGCTCCACGGTCTCGTCTTCGGCGACGGGAGCTGGAACAGGCTCGAGATCCGTTCGGGCGAGCATCTGCACTACGTCCAGCTCTACGGAACCCGGGTCGCGAAGTTCCGGAACTTCTTCGACCAGGTCAACTTCTCGCCCTGCCTCGACGTCCATCCAGGGTACGTCGGCACCGGTGTCGTGCGATCGACGGTCAACCTGAAGCGATCGTTGCCGGAGACCGCCGATCCCGAGTACATCGCGGGCTTCGCGGACGGCTGGCTCGCGGCGGACGGCGATCCTACTCGGGCCGGCTCGTGGCGGTTGCGGTCGACGGATCACGAGGCGCTTTCCTGGTTGGAAGCCGTCGCTCCCTACGCCGGCTACATCGTCGTCGGCTCGGGCGAGGAGAGCAACCGCGAGACGAACTTCGGCGTCCGCAGTCGTCCGATCCGCTGGCTTTATCTCGCCACTCGCGAGACCTTCTGGCGCGTGACGAGCGTCGAGCCCCGTGAGGCGGACGAGGAGCACGTCTTCTGCGCCGTCGTCCCGGAGAAACACGCATTCACCTTGGCAGGAGGCGTCTACACGGCCAACTGCGGTGCGTGCGAGCCCGAATGCCCGGTCGAGGCGATCTTTCCCGAGGACGCGCTGCCCGAGAAGTGGGCGCCGTTCGTGAAGATCAACTACGCGTATCCGGACGCGGCGGCGATCAACCAGCTCACGAACGACTACGCCACCGAGCACAACGTCCAGAACGAGCCGCTCGAGTAGTTTTCGCGGGCTTCACGTCGGGTATTCACCCCGCGATGGCCGTTAGCCCGCTCCGGCTGGACCATGTCGCTCTCTGGGTCGAGGACCGCGACCGGATCGCCGAGTTCGCGATCGCGAACCTGGGGATGCACGAGATCGAGCGCACCTACGACTTCACGCTGATCGGAGCGGACGCCCGGCGGTTCAAGCTGACCCTGTTCGCCGCCGAGGGCCCGCGCGAGGCAGGCCCGCTGCAGCACATCGCGCTGCGGGTATCGGATCTCGGGAGGGCGGAGGAGGCGCTCGGCTCGACGTCCGTCGATGTCGCCGAAGGCCTGCGGATCGAGCTCGTCGAAGCCGAGACTCCGATCGAGTACGACCTCGACCACATCGCCCTGACCGTCCCGAATCCCGAAGCGTCCGCCGAGGCGTGGCACCTCCTCGGCTTCCACCCGGCTCGTCCGCGCGACGGCGTCGTCCGCGTCGGTGTCGCAGGGGCGTACCTCGAGCTGCTCCCCGGCCCTGCGAGGGAGCCCGAGCGGCCGCTGCTGAACCACCTCGCCCTGCTCGTCGAGTCCGCGGACGACCTGCGCGACCAGGCCGTCGAGGCCGGCGCCGACGTCGCCGACGTGAAGGACACCGACAACACGTACGCCGTGTTCGTGAACGGCCCCGACGGCGTGAAGCTCGAGTACGTCGAGCACAAGCCGAGCTTCTCCCTCATCTAGTGCCAGTCGTCGCCGGCGCCGGCATGGCCGGACTCGTCGCCGCCGCCCGGTTGCGCGAGCTCGGGCAGCCGGTCGAGCTGCTCGAGAAGGGCGACCGGCCGGGCGGCTCGATGCTGCTCTCGAGCGGGTTCGTCTGGCGCCACCGTTCGCTCGAAGACTTCCGCGAGGAGTGCCCGGGCGGCGATCCGTCGCTCCAGCGGCTGATCGTCGACCGGCTGGACGACGCGCTCGACTGGCTCGAGCGCACCGCGGTGCCCGCGACCGAGCGAGAGACCGGGAATCCGCGCACGGTGGGGAGACGGTTCGACCCGCGGCGCCTCACCGAGGCGTTGGCTCGAGACGTCTCGCTCTCGCGACCGCTCACGGCGCTGCCCGAAGAGCAGGTCGTTCTCGCGACCGGAGGCTTCGCAGCGCGAATGGCTCGGGAGCGCCGGTTGCCGCTGCGGGCTGCGCCGTGGAGCGAGGGAGACGGGCTGCGGCTGGCGCAGGAGCGCGGCGCCGCGCTGACGAGCGGGATGGACGAGTTCTACGGCCGCTCGATGCCTGCCCCGCCGGCTCGATTCTCCGAAGGGGACTTCGTGCGCGCTGCGCAGCTGTACGGCCGCTTCGCGTCCGTCCTCGACGACGCGGGCACGCCCGTCTTCAGAGGGCCGCCGTCGTGGTCCGAGAACGACCTCGTCCAGGCGATCGCGGCACAGCCGCGAGGGACCGCCTGGTACTGGGTCGAGGTGGATGCGCTGACCGAGCGGGTCCGCGAGCGAACGGTGCGCGAGATGATCGAGGTCGCCGAGGAGCTCGGAGGCGAGGTACGCCACGAGGCCGCGACGGGCGTGAAGGTCGTCGCGACGGTCACGCACACGCTCGGCGGCCTGCGCGTCGACACGCAGGCGCGCGTGCTGGACACGGGCGGGAAGCCCATCGACGGCCTGTACGCGGCGGGCGTCGACGCGGGCGGGATCGCGACCGGCGGCTACGCGAGCGGCCTCGCGACGGCTCTCGTCCTCGGCCTCGCGGCGGCGGAGTCGATCGCTGCCTAGCGGACGGGCTGGAGGTACGCGCAGCGGCGCGCGTCGCCCGGGAGCGGGGAAGGCGCGACCTTCGTCACGACGAAGCGGTTGTTCCCCTCCTCGACCTCGGCGCCGACCTGCGGCGGGTCGCCTTCATGCTCGTGAAACTCGTAGCCGTTCGGCGTCCAGACGAACTCGAGATAGCTCACCGACGGATCGTATCTCGCACGCTGTTCAGTCAGCAGAGCGACAGCGTCAGCTGCTCGGGTCCGGGCTCGGGGCGGAGGAGCTGCACGCGACGGCTCGCCGGGATCTCGGCCTTGAGCTCGGAAACCAGGCTCTTGACGTGCTTCGTCTGCTCAGCGGGCAGGTACGCGCGACCGGAGTAGAGCTGCTCGTACCGGTCGGCCTGCTCCGGCCAGTCGCGCGCCAGCTCGGCGAGGAAGTGCTCGCGCGTGCCCGGCTTGAGATAGAGCACGTTCGCCCAGATGCCGGTCGCGCCCGCCTCGCGGGCCGCTTCGACGACCGCCCGAAGCTGATCCGGGCGGTCGGAGATGCCCGGCAAGAGCGGCGCCATGCCGACGCCGGCCTTGAGTCCCGCGTCGACGAGCTCCCGAACGGCGCGCAGCCGCTGTCGCGGAGGCGGCGTTCCGGGCTCGGTCTTCCGCCAGACGTCCTCGTCCAGCGTCGGCACGGAGAACGTCACCGAGAGCTCCGCACGCGACGCGGCCTCGACGAGGACGTCGAGATCGCGGACGATCATCGGGCTGCGCGTGATGATGTGGAACGGGTTCCCGGCGTCCCGCAGCGTCTCGAGGCAGGCGCGCGTGAGCTTGTAGCGCCCTTCCGCCGGCTGGTACGGGTCCGTGGCCGCCCCGATCGCGACGTGGTCGCCCTTCCAGCTGCGCCGCGCGAGCTCGCGCCGCAACACGTCGGCGACGTTGATCTTCACCCGGATCGAGCGCCCGTACTCGTCGCCCGACGGCCGGTCGGCACGCTTCTCGAAGGCGCGGACGTAGCAGAACGTGCACCGGTGCACGCAGCCCATGTACGGGTTGAGCGACCACTCGAACGGCATGCCCTTGACCCGATTGAGCGCGGCCTTGCACGGCTCCTCCCGGTAGTCGACGCGCATCGCTACACGCTAGCGAACAGGCGTTCGCTTTGGCAAGTGCCGACAGCCGGGGTACCTATACTTCGAGAGGCTGGTGGCCGACGACTTGCCTAGTACCGGCGCCCCGCGAGACGGGGCATGAACCTCGCGCTTCTCCTCATCGCCGTCGCGGCGTTGATCCTCCTGAACGCCTTCTTCGTGGCGGCGGAGTACGCGCTCGTCACGGCCCGCCGCACGCGGCTGCAGGAGCTGGCCGACGCAGGCAGCCGCCGGGCGCGGCTCGTCCTCTCGATCACGAGCGATCCGCCTCGCTTCATCGCGGCGATGCAGCTCGGCGTGACGGCCGCCAGCCTGGGCATCGGTGCTCTCGGCGAGCCCGTCCTCCACCGCGTCTTCAACTCGGTCGTCGCGACCGTTGTCGCCTGGGTCTTCGCCTACCTGATCCTGACGTTCCTCCATGTGGTGATCGGAGAGCTGATGCCGAAGGGCGTCGCACTGGCCTACTCGGACCGAGTCGCGTTGGCGGTCTCTGCGCCCGTCCGCGGGTTCTTCGTCCTCTTCCACCCGGTCATCTGGGTGCTCCAGAGATCGAGCGACGCCGGCCTGCGCGCGCTCGGCCTGGAACCGCCGTCCGGCGAGGTCAGCGTGCTCTCGGAGGCGGAGCTGAAGATGCTCCTGTCGCGCTCGACGGAGGAGGGCGAGATCGAGCACGAGGAGCGGGAGATGCTCTACAACGTGTTCGACTTCGCCGACAAGGAGGTCTCGGACGTGATGGTGCCCCGGCCCGAGGTCGTGGCGCTCGACGTCGAGATGCCGCCCGAGCAGTGCCTCAAGGCCGCAGTCGAGTCGCCGTTCACGCGCTACCCGCTCTACCGGGGCACGCTCGACGACATCGTGGGCATCCTCCACATCCGCGACCTCTTCCGTGCCGCCGAGGAGGCGGGCGGAATCGCGAACGTCAAGATCGAGCCGCTCGTCCGGCCGGCCCACGTGGTGCCGGAGACGAAGGACCTCGCCGCACTCCTGCGCGAGTTTCGCCGGACGAAGGAGCACATGGCGATCGTCATCGACGAGTACGGTGCGATGGAGGGGATCGTCACGCTCGAGGACCTGCTCGAGGAGATCGTCGGCGAGATCGAGGACGAGTTCGACCTCCCGGACGAGTCGATCGAGAAGGTCGACGACCGCCGGATTCGCATCCACGGCACGTTCACGATCGACGACTTCAACGAGGAGTTCCGCGTCGACCTTCCGCAGGAGGACTACAACACGGTGGGCGGCGTCGTCTTCGGCGAGCTCGGCCACGCGCCGAACGTGGGCGACACCGTCGAGTACGACGGGCTGCGGCTCACCGTCATCGAGATCGAGGGCAATCGGATCGAACGGCTCGAGGTCGAGTTCCAGCCGGAGGCGAAGCAGGCCGAGGCCGAGGCGGGGCCGGAAGCCGACCAGGCCGCGTGAGAGCGGTCGTCATCGAGGAACCGGGCGCGATCGCGCTCCGGGAGCTCGACGCGCCTGTCTGCGCGCCGGGTGAGATCGTCGTGCGCAGCCGCGCGGCGGGCGTGTGCCGGACGGATCTCGAGGTGCTTCGCGGCGAGCTCGACCGGCGCTGGGTGCGGTATCCGTGCGTGCCCGGCCACGAGTGGAGCGGTGAGATCGCGGAGGTGGGGGAGGGAGTCGACGGTCACGCCGTGGGCGACCGCGTCGTCTGCGAGGGCATAATCCCGTGCGGACGCTGCAGCCGGTGCCTCGCCGGCGACACGAACCTGTGCGAGAACTACGACCAGCTCGGGTTCACGCGCGTCGGAGGCTACGGCGAGTTCGTGCTCGCGCCGGCGCGGATCGCGCACCGGCTCCCCGATCACGTCTCGTTCGAGGCAGGCGTTCTCGTGGAGCCGGGCTCGGTGGTGCAGCGGGCCCTGGAGCGGGCTCGGCTGGCGGCGGGCGAGGCTGTCGGCGTCGTCGGTGTCGGCACGCTCGGGTCGCTGGCGATCCTGCTCGCGCGGCTCGCGGCCCCGGCGCGGATCGTCGCCTACGGGATCCGAGAGGAGGAGCTCGAGTTCGCGCGCCTGCTCGGTGCGGACGAGGTCTTCGACGTCTCGACTGCCGACCCGCCGCTCGGAGAGCTCGACCTCGTGCTCGAGACGGCCGGCGCCGTCCCGGCGGTCGAGCTCGCGACTCGCCTCGTCCGGGAAGGCGGCCGCGTGGCGCTGCTCGGGATCGCGGGCGAGGGCAAGACGCTGGAGGCGCTGCCCGCCGACCGGATCGCGCTTCGCGACCTCGAGCTGATCGGGAGCGTCGGCTACACGTCGGCAGTCTGGGCGCGGGTCGTGTCGCTGCTCGCCGAGCAGCGAGTGGACTTCTCGCCGATCGTCACGCACCGCTTCCCGCTCGAGGAATTCGAGCGCGCCTTCGACCTGATGGAGAACCGCGAGGGCATGGTGGCCAAGATCGTCCTCGAGCACGCGACCCCTTAAACGTTCCTTACGTCAGGCATTCGTAATGGTGCCGCGGGTACCGGGAGGTCTACGGTTGTTCGAGGTCAGCGGCGGCGCTGACCCGGCATAGCGGATCCGCCGGTTCCGGCTCACACGCCCGGCCGCGATCCCGATGCCGCCAATCCTCGACTCAAGGAGGATCGATGAATCGATCTCTCATCCTGATGCTCGCTCTCGCCGCGCTCGCGCTTGGGGCCACTGCGGCGTCGGCCTCGGGCGCCAGCGGTCACGACGGCGGCACGGCTGCGGTGTTCGTCCAGACCAACGAGACGTCCGGAAACCACGTCGTCGTCTACGACCGCTCGTCCGGCGGACTGCTCACGCATGCGGGCACCTACGCGACCGGTGGGAACGGCGGCGCGGCGGCCGGCGCCGTCACCGACCACCTCGCCTCGCAGGGATCGCTGCTCTACGACCGGCAGGACAACCTGCTGATCGGCGTCAACGCCGGCAGCGACTCGGTGTACGTCTTCGACGTGAACGGCGACCGCCTGAGCCTGAGCCAGGTGGTGCCGTCCGGTGGCAGCTTCCCGGCCAGCGTCGCGGTCAGCGGCAACCTGCTGTATGTCCTCAACGCCGGCGGCGACGGGAACATCAACGGCTTCCGGCTCGCGGGTGGGAAGCTTCATCCGCTGCCGGGCTCGACTCGCTCGCTCGGCCTGGGCAACGCGAACCCGCCGTTCTTCCTCACGTCGCCCGGTCAGGTCGGGTTCACGCCGGACGGTTCGAAGCTGCTCGTCACGACCAAGGCGAGCACGAGCGCCGTCGACGTGTTCCTGATGCAGCCGAACGGGAGGCCGTCAGCGGCCCCGGTCGTCAATCCCGGCGCGACGCCGGTGCCCTTCGCCTTCACCTTCCAGCCCGGCACTGGCCGGCTGGTCGACGGCGAGGCGGGCGCGAGCTCCGTCACGACCTACGCGATCGCGGGCGACGGGACATTGACCGACCCGCGCTCGCTGAGCGACGGTCAGGCCGCGCTCTGCTGGATCACGCGGGTCGGCGGCTTCTACTACGTTTCGAACACCGGCAGCAACGACGTCAGCGGTTACCAGCTCGCAACCGACGGCACGCCGTCGCTCGTCGGCCCGACCGGCGTGGTCGCGACGACGGAAACGGGCACGATCGACTCAGCTGCGGCCGGCAACTTCCTCTACGTCCAGACAGGCGTCGGCGGGACGGTCGACGAGTTCCGCGTCGAAGGCGACGGGACGCTGGCTCCGATCGGCACTGTCACCGGGTTGCCTGCCGGCCAGGAAGGCATCGCCACGTCCTGAGCCGAGCTCAGAGGCTGCGGTAGCCGATCTGCTCGCGCGCTCCCGACTCGTTGGAGCGGACGATGGCATCGCAGACCTCGGCGGCGCGGTAGCCGTCCTCGAACGTCGCGCCCACGGGCGCGACGTTCGTGTCTTCGGCGATGCATCGGAGCAAATGGTGGATCTCGTGCACGAACGTCTCGCCCCAGCCGATGATGTGGCCCGGCGGCCACCAGAACTCCCACCACGGGTGGTCGGCCTCCGAGACGAGCACCGTCTTGAAGCCGCGGGCGCGGTCGCCGTCGGCGCGGAACACCTGCAGCTCGTTCAGGCGTTCCATGTCGAAGGCAAGCGATGCCTTCGAGCCGTTGATCTCCCACTGCAGCGCGTTGCGGCGGCCGAGCGCGAGCCGCGTCGCCTCGAGAGTCCCGACTGCGCCGCCTGAGAACGCCACCGCCGCCTCGATCGCGTCGTCGACCTCGCGGCCGGGCAGGAACGTCTTCACGAGCGCGGACACGGACTCGAACTCGCCGACGAGATACCTGGCCAGGTCGACGACGTGCGCGCCGAGGTCGCCGAGCGCGCCCGACCCCGCCTCGTCCGCGTGGAAGCGCCAGGTGTCGAGCGACGGGTCGTCGCCCCAGTCCTGGAGATAGCGGCCGCGAAAGTGCCGGATCTCGCCCAACTCGCCGGCGTCGATCATCTCCCGGGCGAGCCGGTTCGCGGGCACGAAGCGGTAGTTGAAAGCGCAGAGGTGCTTGACGCCGGTCGCGGCCACGCGCCGCCAGATGTCGTAGCTCTCGTCCGCCGTCCGGCCGAGCGGCTTCTCGCAGATCACGTGCTTCCCGGCCTCCGCGGCGGCGATCGTCGGCTCCGCGTGGAGCGAGTTCGGCCCGCCGTTGTCAAAGAGGCCGATCGCGGGATCCGCGACGAGGTCGTGCCAGTCCGTCGTCCAGCGCTCGTAGCCGTACCGTTCGGCCGCGTTCTGCACCGCCTCCGCGTTCCGGCCCGCGATCGAGACGAGCTTCGGCACGAGCGGCGGCGGCCAGGTCATGTACGCGATCTTCCGAAACGCGTTGGAATGGGCCTTGCCCATGAACGCGTAGCCGAGCATCCCGACCCCGATCTCGGGGATGTTCCCGCCGGCGACCTCGCCCGGCGCCGCTCCGATCCCGCTCATCCCTCGCTCCGCTGCATCGCGGCGTCGAACGCCACCTCGGACGGCTTGAAGTCGACGCGCCGCACGAACGCGAGCGCATCCTTCGCGCCCCACTCACGGTCCATCCCGGAGTCCTCCCACTCGATCGAGAGCGGCCCCGAGTAGCCGATCCGGTTCAGCGCGCGGACGAGCGCCTCGAAGTCGACGTCGCCGTGACCGGGGGAGACGAAGTCCCAGCCGCGCTCGAGCTCTCCGAAGTTGAGGTGGCCGCCGAGAATCGACTTGCGCCCGTCGAGCGTCTTCTTCGAGTCCTTGACGTGCACGTGGTAGATCCGGTCGGCGAACTCGAGCACGTAGGCAGCCGAGTCGAGGTGCTGATGAGCGAAATGGCTCGGGTCGAAGTTGATCCCGAAGCCGGGTCGCCGCCCGATCGCGTCGAGCGTCTTCCGCGTCGTGACGAAGTCGTAGGCGATCTCGGTCGGGTGCACCTCGAGGCCGAAGCGCACGCCTTCGGCGTCGAACACGTCCACGATCGGCCCCCAGCGCTCGGCGAAGTCCTGGTAGCCGCGCTCGATCTCGCCGAAGTCGTTGGGCGGGAACGAGTAGAGCATGTGCCAGACGGCCGACCCCGTGAAGCCGTTCACCTGCGCCACGCCGAGACGCGCCGCGGCCCGCGCGGTGTCCTTCATGCGCTCCGCAGCGCGCTGCCGTACGCCCTCCGGATCGCCGTCGCCCCAGACGTCGGGCGGGAGGATCCCGCGGTGCCGCACGTCGATCGGGTCGCACACGCACTGCCCGACGAGGTGGGCGCCGATGGCGAAGCAGTTCAGGTGGTTGCGTTCGAGCACCTCCTGCACCGACCGCACGTAGCCGTCCTCGGCGAGCGCCCGGTCGACCTCGAAGTGGTCTCCCCAGCACGCGAGCTCGAGCCCGTCGAAGCCCCACTCGCCTGCCTTGCGCGCCAGCTCCTCGAGCGGCAGGTCGGCCCACTGGCCTGTGAACAGGGTGACGGGCCGCGCCATCGCAGCGATACTAAGCGGCTCATGGAGCGCGTGCTGATGCTGACGGCCGACGCGGGCGAGGAGCTCGAGGTCTACTACCTGCTCTACCGGCTGCGCGAAGCCGGCTACGCCGTCGACGTCGCTGCGCCGCAGCGAAAGCGGCTCCAGTTGGTCGTTCACGACTTCGAGCCGGGCGCCGACACGTACGTCGAGCGGCCGGGCCGTGGGCTGGACGCCGACATCGCCTTCGCCGACGTCGATCCCGAGCGCTACGCGGCCGTGCTCATCCCCGGAGGCAGGGCGCCCGAGGTGATCAGGAACGACCCGGACGTCCGCCGGATCGTTTCGCACTTCTTCGAGCACGACCTGCCGGTCGGCCACATGTGCCACGGCGTCCAGGTGCCTGCCGCCTACGGCCTGATCCGCGGCCGCAAGGTTTCCGCGTTCCCGCCGCTGGCGCCGGATATCGAGACTGCCGGTGGTGAGTTCGTCGAAGGGCCGGACGTCGTCGACGGGACGATGGTCTCGGCGACCGGCTGGACCGACCTCGCTCAGTTCGGCAAGGCGTTCCTGGAGATCCTGGATCGCGCCGCAGTTCCGAGCTAGAAGGAGCCGCCGGGCCTGCCGCCGGCGGCTGCTTTGCGCTAGTGCGCCGTGAAGGACTCGATGACGTTGAGGCCGTTCGCGGACGGCTTGGGAGTGCCGGGCGCCCCGGGCTGAAGCGGGTTCGAGGTGAACGAGAGATCCTTCCCACTGGTGGCGCCTAGGAAGGGTTTGTAGGCGCCGGTCGCCGCCGTGATCCTGCTTGCGCCGGGGACAGAGGAAAGGGCGACGCCGGGCGAGATGAAGCCGGCGGCATTCGTGTGCACCGTTGCCACCCACGCCAGCGTTCCCTTCGAGCCCTTGAGGCTCACGTGGATGAGTATCTCGGTCGGCCTGCCGGTCTTCGGCGAGAGGGTCGTCACGTCGCGGTGGGTGCCGCTGTCGCTGACGGCGCCTCCCGCGACGAACGTCCCGGTGCTGACCACAGGGGAAGTGAACTTGCCGCTGAGCGCGACGACCAATGGCGGTGACGCGGTTTGCGCAGCACCCGAAGCCTCGGCGACAACCGCACCGATTGCAGCAACAATGCCTGCCAAGACGATGGCCCTAACACGCATGGACTCCTCCTCCGGAGTACGATGATCGGACATTCTGTCCATATTCGGCCGCAACGTTCAAGCGGTTCATGAACGAGCCCACGCCGATCCGCCGTCCGGCCGCGGTCGCCCGCACGCGCGCGCGTGTGATCGAGGCCGCGCGGGAGGCCTTCGCCGAGGGCGGCTACTACGAGATCAGCGTCGAGGACATCGCCGCCCGGGCCGGGGTTGTGCGGTCGACGATCTACAACCTGTTCGGGTCGAAGGTCGCCGTCCTCGAGGCGGTCGTCCACGACGCGCTCCGGCGGGCAGGGTTCGAAGGGTTGCGGGAGGCGATTGGCCGCGAGGACGCGCTCGACGCGTTGCGCGGCGTGATCCGCGCCGGCTGCGACCTCTGGGCTGCGGACGACGTGATCTTCCGCAAGGTGATCGGTCTCGCGAGCGTCGACGACCAGGTGCGCGTGCTGATCGACCGGCTCGAGTCGGCGCGCCGTGACGACATGGGCCGGCTGGTGAACCGGCTTGCCGAGCAGGGCTACCTGCGAGCCGGGATCTCGGAGGATCGCGCTTCGCGAACGCTCGAGCTCGTGACCAGCTTCGAGGCGTTCGACCACCTCTTCTCGCGGTCGCGGCTCAGCGTGGCGCAGACGGCCGAGGAGCTGTGGGAGCAGGCGCAGACCGTTGTCGTGCCGGGCGCGTGATTACCGTGATCCGATGAGCACGGCCGTCGCGCCCGCTGCGCCTAGCCAGAAGCCGATCTTCCTGATCCGGGGCTTCCCGTACCCGGTGCTGCTGCCGACGATCCGGGACCCGCGGCTGCACCTGGCCGCGGTGATCATCTCGCTGCAGATCCTCGGGCAGACCGCGTTCGACTTCTCGGTCTCGATCGCGCAGATCCTGATGGCGCTCGCGACCTGCGCGGTGCTCGAGACGGCGATGGCGTTCCGACAGCAGCGCGTGATCATGTGGCCGGCGAGCGCGCTCCTGACCGGGAACGGCGTCGCCTTCGTGCTGCGCGTGCCGGGGACGCGCCACGGCGACTGGTGGAGCACGCGGGGCTGGTGGATCTTCGTCGGGACGGCGGCGATCTCGCTGCTCTCGAAGTACGTGATCAAGTGGCGCGGCGACCACATCTTCAATCCGTCCAACTTCGGGCTCGTCCTCTGCTTTCTGATCCTCGGCTCGAGCCGCGCCGACCCGCTCGACTTCTGGTGGGGGCCGATGACGCCGTGGATGGCGCTCGCGACGGGGATCATCGTCGCCGGGGGCCTCGCGATCCTCCTGCGGCTGAAGCTGATCTGGATCGCGATCTCGTTCTGGCTCGCGTTCGTCGCCGGGATCGGCGTGATCGCGCTGAGCGGTCACGCGATGACGGCGAGATGGCATCTGGGGCCGGTGACCGGCCGCTACTTCTGGTGGGTGCTCATCACCTCGCCGGAGATCCTCGTCTTCCTGTTCTTCATGATCACCGACCCGAAGACGATCCCGAAGGGCCGGATCGCCCGGATCGTCTACGGCGTCGCGATCGGGGTACTGGCGGCGCTCCTGATCGCCCCGCAGCAGACGGAGTTCGGCGCCAAGGTGGCCGTGCTCGGATCTCTCGCGATCGTCTGCTTCCTCCGTCCGCTCCTCGACTGGCTACTGCCTGCCGCGGGCTCGCCGGACGACCGGCTCTGGGCGTGGATCCGACGGGCCGCTTCGCGCGGCCGAGCGGGCGTGCCGAAGCTCGCGGTCGCCGCCGTCGCGAGCGCCGCCGCCTTCGGCGGGCTGCTGGTCGCCGCAGGACTGCCGGCCCGGCCCGTCACGTTTGTCCCGCCGCTGGCCGGGACCGGCAAGCTGCCGCGGATCACGCTCCTGCACTCGAGCGGCGTGCAGACGCAGCTCGACCGCAAGACCGCCCGGCTGGTGGCGCGCAGCCTCGTCTCCGACCTCGAATCCGAGGGACCTGCCCTCCGCAATGGCAACGCGGAACTCGTCGCGTTCCAGAAGAGGGTCTGCTGCGACGAGCTGACCGCTGTGCAGAAGGTGATCGCCGCGACCACTGGAGGGCCGGTGACCGTGCCGGCCTACCGGCTCGACCGCGTTCGTATGAAGCTTCGGCCCGCCGAGGGCCAGGGCGAACCGATCGTCGTTGCCGATGTGACGGGACGCGTGCAGCGCTCCGTCTACACCGGCCGTCCTTCGACGCTGCAGCGCAGGTACCCGCCCAAGCGCTTCCGCGCGACCTTCGAGCTCGACATCGGGCCAATCGGGTACGAGCTGCGAACGGTGAAAGGGCTGACCGCGGGGCTGGTCCCGCAGGGCCAGCTGATCGCGAAGACCTTCGACGGCGTGCACCTCGAGGACGTCGCGTCGACGGTCGGGCTCAAGTTCCAGCAGGACGACTTCCGGTTCTCGACGACAGCCTCGGATGTTCACTCGATGATGGGCGGCGGGCTCTGCTGGATCGACTACAACGACGACGGCTGGCCCGACCTGTTCGTCGTCAACTCTTACTCGGACGGCGATGTCGACCAGTGGAGCAAGCACGGCGGGCTGCCGACGAGCGCGCTGTTCGAGAACGTCCACGGGCACTTCGTCGACGTGACGAAGCAGGCACACCTGAACGTCCCGATGCAAGGCGATGGCTGCGCCCCGATCGACCTCGGCAACGGCTACCCGAGCCTGTTCGTCACGACGAACACCTACAACATCCTGTTCCGGAACAACGGCGACGGCACGTTCACGAACATCACGCACCGTGCCGGGATCGACGCGTTCGGGACGTTCGGCTGGCACACCGGCGTCGCGGTCGCCGACGTCAACGGCGACGGCCGCCCGGACGTCTTCGTCTCCGGCTACGCGGACGTGAACGGCCCGATCGACTCGCAGCGAGGGTTCCCGGCGAACTACCAGGCGTTCCCCGACCTCCTCTACCTGAACCAGGGGAACGGGAAGTTCAGGAACGTCGCTCGACAGGCCGGCATCGACAGGGCGGGGACGGATCACAGTCTCGGCGCCGTCTTCTTCCACGCGAACTTCGACAACCGGCCTGACCTCTACGTCGCGAACGACCTCGACCCGAACCGCCTGTACATGAACGTCAAGGGCGGCCCGCTCGGCTTCCATTTCGTCGAGGAGGGAAGTCAGTGGCACGTCGCAGACCGCAACGCGGGGATGGGGATCGCGGCCGCGGACTACACGGGGGACGCACAACCCGACCTGTTCGTCACCAACTCGCGCGGCCAGGGTGACGCCGCCTACCAGAGTGACGGCGAGGTGTTTCTCGACGCCCGTCCGACCTTCGTTCGCGCCCTCGGGCCGAACCAGACGGGCTGGGGCGACGACTGGGTCGACCTGGCGAATACCGGGCGACTCGACCTCGTGGTCGCGAACGGCGACATCCCGGTCACGGATCTGAAGAAGGATGCGGGCCCGATCCAGGTGATCGAGAACCTGGGCGCGGGCGTCTTCGGCGACGCGTCGAAGGCGGTCGGCCTCGACCCAGGGCCGCTCGTGAACGGGCGGGGCCTCGCCGTCGCGGATTACGACAACGACGGGCGGATGGACATCGCGATCAACTCGATCGGCGGGAAGCTCATCCTCCTGCACAACACCGGTGCGAGCGGCCACTGGCTCGAGGTCAGGCTCAGGAAGCCCGTCCCGGGCACGTCGGTGGACCTGGAGATTCCCGGGGCTGCGCCGACTGCCTCGGTCCAGGCGGGTAGCAGCTACCTGTCGTCGAACGACGCACGGCTGCACTTCGGCCTCGGGAACCTCGACAAGGTCCGCGAGCTCGACGTGTACGGCCCGACCGGCAAGCCGATCAAGACGCTAAGGAACGTCCGCGCAGACCAGATCGTGACGGTCCCCTAGCTAGCGGCCCGAGCGCACCTGCAGCCGGCGCGCGAACGTGTCGAGCATCACCGCGAACAGGAGCACGAGCCCGGTGACGATGTAGATCCAGCCGTTGGAGATGCTGAGCGTGTTCAGGCCGTTCTGAAGCGTTCCGATCAGGATGGCGCCGATCAGCGCTCCGCGCACCTCGCCGCGGCCGCCGAAGAGCGACACGCCGCCGATCACGGCCGACGCGATCGCGTTCAGCAGCAGGTTCCCGGGCGGGAACGTCAGCGCGACCGAGTTCACCTGGGCGGCGAAGATGATCCCGCCGATGCCGGCCGTCGCTCCCGAGATCGCGAAGACGAGGACGCGGATCCGCGGCACGTTGATGCCTGCACGGCGTGCGGCTTCGGCGTTGCCGCCGACCGCGTAGACGTGCCGGCCGAAGGTCGTCCACTTCGCGAGGAAGGTCAGGAGCACGAAGAAGAGGACGATGATCACGCCTGCGAGCGGGAGGCCCTCGGCCGTCGTGATCACCTGCGCGTGGTTGCAGATCGCGACCGTGCCGAACGAGGCGACCGCGATCCCGGCGGCCTTCAGCCCGACGAGCAGCCAGTTCTGCTGCGCGATCTGCGTGCCCCGCGCGACGAGGAACTTGTAGAGGATGCTGATCGGATACAGGGCCGTGAAGACCGCGGCGATCACCCACCCGAGCCAGTGCGAGAAGACGTAGAGGTCGGTGTAGTTGATCCAGCGGTCCTGGATGATGATCGTGCCGCGCTGCTCGAGCGCGTTCAGGATCACGCCCTGCCAGATCAGGAAGCCGGCGAGTGTGACGACGAACGACGGCACTCCGACGTAGGCGACGATCGAGCCCTGGAACGCGCCGATGCCGGCGCACGCCGCGACGGCGAGGATCATCGCCGCGATCCCGTTCATCTGCAGGCTGCCGCCGGGGAGCTGGAGCTCGGCGACGATCAGCGCGCCGATGCCGGCGAGATAGCCGATCGAAAGGTCGATCTCCCCGAGCAGCAGGACGAAGACGACGCCGTACGCCAGCATCGCCGTGCCCGCCGTCTGGGTGATCAGGTTGACGAAGTTGACGGCGGTGAAGAAGTTCGTCGCCGTCAGGCCGAAGATGATCACGACGGCGATCTCGCCGACGATGATCGGGACCGGGCCGAGGTTGCCCGTCCGCAGGTTCAGCCAGGCGCGCTGGTAGAGCCCGGCAAACCCGCCTGGAAGCTCGTCTTCCTCCAGCGGCGGGGGGGTGCGGTCCTGCCCGACGACGTCCGCGGTGCTCACGCGGGCGCAGCCTCCGGGACGCCCGAAACCTTGATCGGCATGCCGGCGGTGATCGCCTGGACGACTTCCTGCTGCGTCGTCGATCGGCGCTCGTACACGCCGACGTTTCGCCCGAGCCGGAGAACCGTGATCCGGTCCGCGGTCTCGAAGATGTCGTGGAGGTTGTGCGAGATGAGGATCACGCCGAGGCCTTGCTGGCCGAGGCGGCGCACGAGCTCCAGGACCTGCTCCGTCTGGGCCACGCCGAGGGCGGCGGTCGGCTCGTCGAGGATGACGAGCTTCGAGTTCCACATCACCGCGCGCGCGACGGCCACCGACTGGCGCTGGCCGCCGGAGAGGGTCGCGACGGTCTGGCGAACCGACTTGATCGTGGTCACGGCGAGCGACTTCAGCGTCTCGCCGGTGTGATGCTCCATCGTCGCCTCGTTGAGGATCTGGAACCGCTGCGCCTCGCGGCCGAGGTACATGTTCTGGACGACGTCGAGGTTGTCGCAGAGCGCGAGGTCCTGGTAGACGACCTCGATTCCCAGCTTGGCCGCGGCCTTCGGGCCGTTGATGTGGACTTCCCGGCCCTCGAAGAGGATCTCGCCGCTGTCCGGCGAGTGCGTGCCGGCGACGCACTTGATCAGCGTGGACTTCCCGGCGCCGTTGTCGCCGACGAGCGCCATCACCTCGCCGGGGTTGACCTCGAAGTCGACCTGGCTCAGCGCCTGCACCGACCCGAAGGACTTCGAGAGGCTGCGCAGTTGGAGGATCGGCGTCTTCGTCATCCGGCGGGTCCTATCGAAGCCTCGGGGGCGCCGCGAGCGACGCCCCCGATGGCTGCGTTTCCTACTTGCAGTACTTCGCGTACTGCCCGATGCAGACCTCGCTCTTCTTCAGGAACTTGTCCGTGAAGAGTCGCTTGTAGTTCGCCTTCGTGATCCAGATCACCGGGATCGTCTGCGTGGGCTCCTTCTTACTGCCGTTCTGGCGGAACGAGTTCGATGAGGGCTTCTTGCCCTTGAGCAGCGCGATGGCCGCGTTAGCCGCAGCCTTCGTCTCGTCCGGCACGTACTTGTAGACCGTGCCGCTCTGCCAGCCGGCCAGGATGTACTGGATCCCCTGCGGCGTCGCGTCCTGACCGCTCAGCGGAATCGGCTTCAGGCCCTTGGCCTTCAGGTCGGCAACCACGGCGCCGGCGATGTTGTCGTTCGCCGCCAGGATGCCCTGGATGTTGTTGTTCGTCTTCACGAGCATCTGCTGGAAGATGGTCGCCGCGTTGTTCGCGTCCCAGTCGGGCACGAACTGGTGCGGTCCCTGCTTCAGCTTGTGGCCCGAGAAGAGCGGGTTGAACACCGCGTCGTTACCGCTCTTGAACCAGAAGGCGTTCTGGTCGGTCTGCCCGCCCCACAGCTCGGCGATCGTCGAGCTGGGCTTGTACGTCCCGTTCGCCTTCATCGCGGCGATGACGCCCTTGGCCTGCGCCTCGCCGACGGCCTTGCCGTCGAACGAGATGTAGATCGACGCCGACCCGCCGAGGACCTGGCGGTCGTAGTCGATCGCCTTGCCGCCGTGCGACGTGAACAGCTTCTCGATCGAGGACGCGGAGCCGTTGTCGAGAGACGTCTCGATGACGACCTTCGCGCCCGCTGCGAGACACGCCTGCGCCTGTGCCTTCTGCTTCAAGGGGTCGTTGAGGGCGTTGTTGATGGACGCCGTCACGTGCGCCGCTGCGAAGGCCTTCTTGAAGTCCGGAGCGTCGAACTGCACCCAGCGGACGGACGACTTCGTGTCCGGCAGCAGGACGCAGACCTGCACGCTCGCGGCCTTCGAGGCCATGGCGACCGCCGACATGATGCCGGCCGCGAGGACGACGAGGCCAACCATCGTCCACTTGGAAAAGACTCGCTTCACTTGGTGCCCTCCTCCTGATCCGAAAGAAAAACGGGGTCCCTGCCGAGGTACGACTTAGCTCGCCTCCGCGTGCACGACCTCCTTTCTGCCCGCGGGACGCCGTGCAGTCGAGTCCGCCGCGACTGCGCCCCCGAACGATACAAACGTTTCCGCGTCGATCAAAGCCATGGCGTCCGTCCCCTGAGTGACCAGCGCGACCGCTCCCAGGAGCTCGGCCCGGTCGCCCAGCTCGCCGTGCACGACGCGAACGACCTCGGCGGCGCCGGGAAGCGCGTACCGGTCGATCGCTTCGCGGATCGCCGTCATCAGCGGCTCGCCCGCCTCGCTCAGCTCGCCTCCGACGACGATCGCCTGCGGGTTGACGGCGTTGCAGAGGTCGGCGAGCACGCGGCCGATCGCGTACCCCGCGTCGCTCACCACGCGCGTCGTGCCGAGGTCACCCGCGGCGAGCAGCTCCAGCACCTCGGGCCAGGTCACGTCGTGGCCCCGCGCCGGCCGCAGCAGCGCCATGATCGCGCTCTCGGCGGCGATCGTCTCCAGGCAGCCGCGGTTCCCGCAGCGGCAGACGGCACCGTCCGCGCGCACCTGCACGTGGCCGATCTCCCCCGCGAGGCCGGCGGCGCCGTGGTGCAGGCTGCCGCCGAGGACGAGCCCCGCGCCGACGCCGGAGCCGATGCGGAGGTAGATGACGTCCGACAGGCCGCGGCCGGCTCCGAACGAGAACTCCGCCAGGGCGCCGAGGTTCGCGTCGTTGTCGACCTGCACGCGCAGGCCGAGCCGGCGGGCGAGCGTCTCGCGGGCCGGGAGTCCCGCCCAGCCGGGCAGGATGACCGCGGAGCCGACGGTGCCGGTGCGGCGGTCGATCGGCCCGGGGACGCCGATGCCGGCGCCGACGATCTGGGCGTCGCCGACTCCCGCATCCGCCCGAAGCGACGCGAGGATCTCGATCGCCGCGTCGATCGCGTCCGAAGCCGAGTGGTCGACGTCGATCTCGGCAGCGTCCTCCGCGAGGACAGTGGAGGAGAGATCCGCGAGGGCGACCCGCACACGGTCGTGGTCGAAGTCGATGCCGACGGCAACGCCGGCCGCGGGATCGAGCCTGACGAAGAGCGGTGGACGGCCCCTGCCGCCCTGGCGCCGCCCGTCAGCCTCCTCGACGACGAGCCCGCGCGCCTGGAGCTCGGCGACGAGGCTGCCGACCGTCGTCCGCGACAGGCCGGTCATCCGGGCGATGTCACTGCGGCTCGCGAGCCCGCGCCGGCGAAGCGCCTCGATCACGCGGGCGCAGTTGCGGTCCCGCAAGAGGCCTGCCCGCTCGCCGTTGAGCTCCACCAAGCTCGCCCTCCTATGGGCGTCGAATTTTGCAGACCGCGAGCAGAAACCCTTTCGTACCGAAGCGCGTTCGTCAAGAGTCGGACAAAATCAATTCGCGGCGATAATCCGGCGGTCTACAGGAGGAGAGAGATGAAGACGAGCCTCGGGATCTGGGCGCTCGGCTCAATGATCACGCGCTTCGTGCCTGGCGGCTACCAGCCGCAGTGGGCGGACGAGACGACGGCGGACAAGGTGCGGCGGGCGATCGAGGGTCTCGGCGACCTGGTCGACGGCTACGAGTTCCACTATCCGCAGGAGCTGTCCGAGGAGAACGTGGACGACGTGAAGGCTGCGCTCGGCTCGCACGACGTGTACTGCCTCGCCGGCGGGCTCCATCTCGATCCGCGCTTCGGGCGGGGCGGGCTCGTCAACCCCGACCCGGAGGTGCGCGGCGAGGCGGTGCGGATCGCGGTCGCGGCGGCGAACTTCGCCGGGACTCTCGGCGTGCCGCTGATCGTCTGGCCCGGGATCGAGGGCTACAACTACCCGTTCCAGACGCCGTACAAGGAGAGCTGGGCCTGGTTCGTCGACGGGATCGGGCAGGTCGCGGCCAGGTGCAAGGAGGGCGGCGTCGAGCTCTGGCTCGAGCACAAGAACTCCGAGCCGGCGATGAAGATCCTGATGCGGAACATCGGCATGACCCTGCACGTGATCCACACGCTTCGCGGCCGCGGCCTCGACAACGTCAAGGTGAACATGGACTGGCAGCACCTGATCATGAACGGCGAGTCGCTCGCCGAGTACGCGGCGATGCTCTCCGCGGAGGGCCTGATGGGGCACCACCACGCCAACTCCGGCTGGGGGACGTTCGACGACGACAACATGGTCGGCGCGACGGCGTTCATGGAGACGCTGGAGCTGGCCGTCGAGCTGCGGCGCATGGGTTACGGCGATGACGGGCGCCGGCTCGGCTTCGACCTCTATCCGTACACGGAGGACGCGATCGCGGCGGTCAGGCGGAGCGTGATCCACTGGCGGTTCATCGAGTCGGTGGCGGCCCGCATCGACGACGGTGCGCTCCGGGAGGCGCAGATGCGCAAGGACGCGGTGGCCGCCTACGAGATCGTCTACGCCGCTCTTGGCGCGTGAATCCCGGAAACCGCCTCCTGCCGAGGTGATCGCCGCGTTCGGCGCGACCGGCGACCCCGTTCCGCTCGAGGGCGGTCAGGGGTCGGCGTGGCGCGTCGGAGACACTGTCCTCAAGCCCCTCGACGTGGGAGAGGACGAGCATGCGTGGGCAGCCGGGACGCTGGCCGGCCTCCGCTGCGACGGGTTCCGCGTCGCGGGGGCGCGGCGCGCGGCTGACGGTTCGTTCGTCGTCGCGGGCTGGGGCGCCTGGGAGTGGCTCGCAGGCCGGCACGAGGAGCGCCGCTGGGCGGACGTCGTCGCGGTCGGCAACCGGTTTCACGCGGCCCTCGCGCGGACTCCCCGTCCGGCGTTCATCGCCGCTCGAACGCACCGCTGGGCGGTCGGCGACCGCGTGGCGTGGGACGAGCTGCCGGTCGAGGACTTCCGCCACGTCAAGCACCTCGCGCGACTCGCGGCGGTCCGACGGCCGGTCGATCTTCCGTCGCAGCTGATCCACGGCGACCTGGGCTCCAACGTGCTCTTCGCCGATCCGCTCCCGCCCGCGATCATCGACTTCTCGCCCAGCTGGCGGCCGGCGCCGTACGCGTCGGCGATCGTGGTCGGGGACGCGCTCGTGTGGGAGGGAGCGGACCGCACGATCCTGGACGCGGTCGGCGAGATTCCCGAGCTGCCGCAGCTGCTCGTCCGCGCGCTGATCATGCGGGCCGTCGTCGACCGGCTCTTCAGGCCGAACGAGCCGATCCGCCCCGACGACGCCGACCCTTACCTGCCGGCGGTCGAGCTGGCCTGCGAGCTCGCCGGGGCCGAGGAATGACGACGCTGGTCGGGCTCGACGTGGGAACGACCGGCGTGAAAGCGGTCGCGATCGCGGCCGACGGCGAGGTGCTCGCGACCGACGAGGAGTCCTACGCCCTGTCGACGCCGCATCCCGGCTGGGCCGAACAGGATCCGGAGGACTGGTGGCGGGCGGCGGAGGCGGTGCTCACGCGCCTCCCCTTCGACGAGCTCCAGCTCGGCCTCTCCGGCCAGATGCACGGGCTCGTTTGCCTCGACGAGGACGACCGCGTGCTCCGGCCCGCGATTCTCTGGAATGACCAGCGCACTGCCGACGAGTGCGCCGAGATCGAGCGGCGAGTCGGCCTGGAGCGCTTGATCGAGCTGACCGGCAACCGCGCGCTGACGGGCTTCACCGCGCCGAAGCTCCTCTGGCTGCGCCGCCACGAGCCGGAGACCTACGCGCGGATCCGGCGGATCCTGCTCCCCAAGGACTACGTTCTCTTCCGGCTCACGGGCGAGCACGGCATCGACGCGGCGGACGCTTCCGGGACGCTGCTCTTCGACGTGCGGCAACGGCGCTGGTCGGACGAGGTGGTCGAGGCGCTCGAGATCCCTCCGGAGTGGCTGCCGTCCGTTTCCGAGTCGACGGTGCACGGAGGCGCCGGCGACCAGCAGGCGGCGGCGCTGGGCGTGGGTGTGGTCGAGCCGGGGACGCTGTCGGTCGTGCTCGGCACGTCGGGAGTCGTCTTCGCGGCGCTTCCCGAGTACCGGGCCGAGCCACAGGCGCGCGTCCACGTGTTCTGCCACGCCGTCCCGGGCACGTGGGAGGCGATGGGCGTGATGCTCAGCGCGGCCGGCGCGCTGCAGTGGTTCCGCGACGCGCTCGCTCCGGGCGCGTCCTTCGAGCAGCTCGTCGCCGAGGCGCAGGAGTGGCCGCCCGGCGCCGAGGGGCTGACGTTCCTTCCGTACCTGTCCGGCGAGCGCACGCCTCACGCGGACCCGTCCGCGCGGGCCATGTTCGAGGGACTGTCCCTCAGGCACGGCCGGGGAGGACTGGTCCGCGCAGTGCTCGAGGGCGTGGCATACGGCCTCCGTGACTCGCTCGAGCTCCTGCGCGGGCTTGGTGTCGACGCCCAGGTCGGCCGCACGTCGGGCGGCGGCGCGCGGAGCCGGCTCTGGCTCGAGATCGTCGCCTCGGTCCTCGGCGTCCCGCTCGAGCTGACGGAGGTGGAGGAAGGCTCGGCGTACGGTGCGGCGCTTCTCGCGGGCGTCTCGAACGGCGTCTTCGCAAGCGCCCAGGAGGCGGTCGGGCGCTGCGTGCGCGTGCGCGACCGCGTCGAGCCGAACGAGGCGTGGGCCAGTGTGTACGACGAGGGTTATGCTCGGTACCGGGCGCTGTATCCGGCGATCAAGTCTTTGGAGGAGCGATGACGTACGAGCCTGTCAAGTGGGGGATCATCTCGACCGCCCACATCAACCGGCTGGTGATCCCGTCCGCGCAGGCGTCGCCCAAGGTCGACCTCGTCGGCGTCGCCAGCCGCACGCAGGAGCGCGCCGACGCCTACGCCGCCGAGTGGGGGATCCCCCGCGCGCACGGCTCGTACGAGGAGCTGCTGGCCGACCCGCAGATCGAGGCCGTCTACATCTCGCTCCCGAACACGATGCACGCCGAGTGGTCGATCAAGTCGGTCGAGGCAGGCAAGCACGTCCTGTGCGAGAAGCCGTTCGACTCGAAGCCGGACAAGGTCGTCGAGGCGTTCGACGCGGCCGACCGCGCCGGCCGGCTCCTTTCGGAAGCGTTCATGTGGCGCCACAACCCGCAGACGAAGCGGCTGCGCGAGCTCCTTGACCAGGGCGCGATCGGCGAGCTCCGGCTCGTCCGCGCCTGCTTCAGCTACGGGCTCTACGACGAGGACAACATCCGCCTTCGGCCCGACGTCGAGGGGGGCGCGCTGATGGACGTCGGCTGCTACTGCATCAGCGGCTCACGGCTCGTCGCCGGCGAGCCCGAGTCGGTCTTCGGCAGCAGCTGGACGGGCCCCAGCGGGACGGACTGGGTGTTCACGGCGTCGCTGCGGTTCCCGGGCGACGTGCTCGGGATCTTCGACTGCGGCACGGCGATGCCGAACCGCGACGAGCTCGAGGCAATCGGGAGCGAGGGCTCGCTCTTCCTCGACGACCCGTGGCACTGCCGCGAGCCGGTGATCGAGCTCCGGCGCGACGACGGCGTCGAGCGCATCGAGCTGGAGCCGGTCGACTCGTACGGGCTCGAGCTCGAGAACCTGAGCGATGCGATTCGCGGCGAGGGCGAGCTACTCCTCGGCCGCGACGACGCTCTTGCGCAGGTGCGCGTGATCGACGGGCTCTTCCGCTCGGCGCGAAACGCCGCAGCAGTCGAGCTCTAGCCCATGAAGTAGCGGATCGCCTCGGCGCGGGTGGCGAGACCGCGCCGCTCGGTTACGGCGAGCTGCACGTCGAGCGGCGCGAGCGCGAGGTCGTGGTCGTTCCAGCGCACGGTCTCGAGCCGCGCCGCCGCCCTCGGGCCGTACTCGTTCGGCCACGAGTAGACGTCGATCGCCGGATCGACGTCGGCGATCCACTCGACCCGGGCGCGGAGGAATGCGCGCCCGAACCAGCGCGCGATCCAGGCCCCGGCCCGGTTGAGAGTGACCGGCTCGATCTGCACGTCCCCGAGCGCCCTGAGCGCGCGCGACGCGTCCGCGACGACGAGGTCGAGGTCGCGCGGGACGATGTCGATCCCGCGGACGGCGAGCGCCGCACTGCCGGCGAGGAACCAGTCGCAGTGCGCCGCCTCGAGGCGGGACGCGACGGCCTCGAGCGCCTCGTCCCAGGGAGGCAGCTTCCGACCGGCCGCGTGGGCCAGGAGCTCGTCGAGGTTCAGCTTGAAGCGGACGTAGCTCTCGTGCAGCCCGGGCGCGTCGGCGCGGAAGCTGCGCACGAACGCGTCGCCCTCCTCGGCGAACTGGAGCTCGGCCAGGACGCGCCTGAACGCCGGCTCGGCCGTCCGCACGAGGAACTGCGCCCGGTCACCGACCATCCGCAGCTCTGTCGAAACGGCCACGCTCTGGAAGTATCCGGCAAACCACCCGTCGCCAGGCTTTCGTATCTTCCGGCGACAGGGAAAGACCGACGAAGGGAGTTTCTCGTGCGTGTACGCATCGCAGCCGTCGCCGCCGTGGCGGCTCTGGGAGCCGCGGGCGGTGCGATGGCGTCGAGCTCGGCCACCATCCCGACCTTGAAGGGGACGGTGGGGCCCGGGTTCACGATCACACTCAAGGATTCGAAGGGCCACAAGGTGAAGACCCTCAAGGCCGGGACGTACAAGTTCGCGATCTCGGACAAGGGCAACATCCACACCTTCAGCCTCAAGCAGATGACAGGCGGCAAGTTCAACAAGGACCTGACCGGCGACACGTTCACCGGCTCGAAGACGGTGAAGATCAAGCTGACGAAGGGCAAGTGGCAGTACTACTGCGCGGTCCACCCGACCGAGATGTTCGGGAACTTCACGGTCAAATAACTCCATCCACGGCGGGCGGCCCTCCGGGGCCGCTCGCTATTCGATTCACGCCTCAGTGGTGCAGCGAGCAGCCTTTGACCTCGCTGACAACGGTGACCGGAAGCCGCGTGACCGACGCAACACGTGCGCACGGGCCGCCGGCGGCGCCAAGGGCGATCCATCTCCCAGCCGTGAACTCGAGGATCACGCGGAACCCGTCTTCGGGCATGTAGTTGTACGTCAGGTCCACGGTGGCCGCGACGACGGCGGGGTTGGATCTCGATCGCACGATGTGGCTGAGTCCGACGGAGCAGTCATCGCAGTACTTCGGCCCGACGTGGAGTCTCGGGTCGGCTTTGACCGCGGCGAGGAGCGCCTGAGCGAACGGCGTGTTCGGCGTCGACGGGCCGCAGCCGGCGAACACGGCAGCGCCGGCGATCAGCAAGACGGAGACACGACGCATTCACCGAAGCTATCGGGGCGGCGTTGTCATCTCGTGAGCCTCGCCGGAGTGACGGGTTAAGAGATTTCGATTTCTTTGACCTGCCCGTGCTGGATGCGCCAGCCGCGGAGCTCGCCGGTCGGGCGCGACAGGATCAGGTACGGCCGGCCTTCGTAGAGGCCGATGTTGGCGATGTCCGTCTTGGACGGCTCGGCCTTGTCGGTCGGGTGCGAGTGGAAGACGGCGAGCTCGTAGCCCTCGTCCTCGAGGTCGATGACGAGCGCGGGATCGAGCACTCGCATGTCGAAGCGGTAGGGGCTGGCCGCGGCGTTGTCGGCCGGCAGGAAGCGCTCGGCCGTGCCGTCCCGGAGCGCGACGAAACCGCAGGCTTCGTTCGGCGCCTCGGCCTCCGCGTGCGCCTCGAGCTCGCGGCGCACGGCGGCGGGGATCACCACCAGTGGCCGCTCTCCATCGACGCGCTCGGGTCGGACTCCTCCCAGAAGTCCGCGGAGAGGTACTTCCAGCCCGCGTCGGCGAGGATGCAGACGACGACCGAGCCGTGCTCCGCCTCTTCGGCCAGCTTGCGCGCCACGTGGACGACGGCGCCCGCGGACACACCGGCGAAGATGCCCTCCCGGTCGAGCAGCGCCCGCAGTCCGGCCACGGACTCGGCGTTCGAGACGAGGAGCTTCCGGTCGAGCTTGGAGACGTCGAGAATGGGCGGCACGTAGCCGTCCTCGAGCGAACGCAGGCCCATCACCGGGTCGCCCGGCAGCGGCTCGGCCGCCGCGACCACGACGTCGGGGAAGCTCTCGCGCAGCCGCTCGCCGGTGCCCATCAGCGTCCCGCCGGTGCCGAGCCCGGCGACGAGGACGTCGACGCGGTCGAGCGCCTCGGCGATCTCGGCGCCGGTGCCCTCGTAGTGGGCGCGCGGGTTCGCCTCGTTCGCGTACTGGAACGGCATGTAGTACTTCGGCTCGCGCTCGGCGATCTCGAGCGCGGCGCGGACGGCGCCGTTCGATCCCTCGGCGGCCGGCGACTCGACGATCTTCGCGCCGTAGAGCCGCAGCAGCCGCTTGCGCTCCTCTGTCGCGTTCTCCGGCATGACGCACGTGAGCTTGTAGCCCTTCAGCCGCGCGATGAACGCGAGCGAGATCCCCGTGTTGCCGCTTGTCGGCTCGAGCAGCTCGCGGCCGGGCTCGAGCTCGCCGGAGGCTTCGGCGTTCTCGATCATCGCCTTCGCCACGCGGTCCTTGATCGAGCCGGTCGGGTTCTGGCCCTCGAGCTTGGCGTAGATCGTGACGCCCGGCGGCGACAGCCGCGAAAGCTCGACGAGCGGTGTATGCCCGACGAGATCGAGGAACGACGGCGCGACGTCGACGTGCTGGCCGCCGGCCATCGCCGGCAGCAGGATTACGGTGGAGCGCTCGGGCACCTCGGTCTCGAGGCCCTCGAGCGTCCGGACGTCCTCGCCCTCGACGTAGACGTTCACGAACGGGGCGATGTCGCCGTTCTCCCAGACCTGGCCGCGCAGCGTCGGGAAGCGCTCGGTCAGATCGTCGAGCAGGTCGCGAACCGTGTCGCCGGATGCCTCGACCTCGCGCGCGCCGCCGGTCGAGGCGCGCAAGGTCGGCGGGATGCGAACCGTTGCCATCAGTGCACCTCGGCGGGCCGGCCCTGGCAGAACTCGACGTAGTCGATGTATTCGGTGATCGTCGGCGACTCGCCGCAGACGGGGCAGTTCGGGTCGCGGCGGAGCTTCACCTCGGTGAACGAGGGAGCGAGCGCGTCGAAGAGGAGCAGGCGGCCGCTGAGCGTCTCGCCGACTCCGAGCGCGAGCTTGATCGCCTCGTTCGCCTGCAGCGAGCCGATGATCCCCGGCAGCACGCCGAGGACGCCGCCCTCCGCGCAGCTCGGGGCGAGCTCGGGCGGCGGCGGCTGCGGGAACAGGCAGCGGTAGCAAGGCCCCTCGTGCGGCTTGAAGACGGTGACCTGGCCCTCGAAGCGGAAGATCGAGCCGTGGACGACGGGGATGCGGTGCCACACGGACGCGTCGTTCAGCAGGTAGCGCGTCGGGAAGTTGTCGGCGCCGTCGACGATCACGTCCCAGCCCTCGCCGAGGATCCGGTCGACGTTCTCGGACGTCATCCGCTCGTTGAAGAGCTTCACCTGGACGTCCGGGTTGAGCGCCTCGATCGTCCGCTTCGCCGACTCGGCCTTCGAGTCGCCGAGCCGCTCGGTCGAGTGGACGATCTGGCGCTGCAGGTTGGTCGCGTCGACCACGTCGTCATCGACGATTCCGAGCGTGCCGACGCCGGCGGCCGCGAGGTAGAGCGAGGCGGGAGAGCCGAGGCCGCCGGCGCCGATCAGGAGGACGCGGGAGTCGAGAAGCTTGAGCTGGCCTTCCTCGCCGACCTCGGGGATCAGCAGGTGCCGGCTGTAGCGGCTCCGCTTCTGGTCGTCGAGCGAGCGCGGCAGGACGGTGGGAAAGCCGTTCCGCTTCCAGTCCGTGAACCCGTCGGCGAGGCTGACGACGTTCTCGTAGCCGAGCTCGCCGAGCGTCTTGGCGGCGAAGGCGGAGCGGTTTCCGGCCGAGCAGTAGACGACGATCTGCCGCTCCTTGTCCGGGAACGCTGTCTCGATCTTCGACTCGAGGAAGCCGCGCGTGATGTGGAGGGCGCCGGGGATGTGCCCCTGCTGCCACTCGTCGAGCTCGCGCACGTCGAGCCAACCGGGAGAGTCGAGGGCCGCCGCCGTGCTGGCGTCCACCTCGTCGATCTCGGACTTGACCTGTTGGAGGAGATCGCGATAGCCGGCCATTGCTTTCAGAAGTATAGCTTCACGGTTTACTCGGGAAAGTCTCGGCGTTTTGCTGCCCGTTCTCGGGGTTTCGACACCTGAACGCACGGCCGCTCCCGGGGATTCCCGTATCGTCGCCGGGTGTCTGCGAAGGCCCGGGTCTGGCTCGTCGTCGGGGCGGTCGCCGTGGTCGCCGCCGGTGCCACCGTCGGTGCGACGCTGCTGACGAGGACGACGCCTCCGAGCTCCAACGCGGCCACACCGACGGGGTCGCCGGAGCTCGACATCGACCTCGGCGTCCGCACCGATCCCGAGGCGACAGCCTTTCGGCACGCGCTCCTGCTCTTCGCCCACGGTCAGAAGAAGAAGGCCGCGGCGATCTTCGCCCGATACGACTCGCTCGACGGGCAGATCGGCGCGGCCGTCGCCGACTGGCCCGGGACGTTCAACCGGATCGCGGCGATCGCGCAGGAGCATCCGCGAAGCGCGCTCGCGCAGCTCGAGCTCGGGCTCGCGTTCTTCTACACCGACCGGGTCTCGCAGGCGGAGTCCGTCTGGCGCAAGGCGATGAAGCTGCAGCCGGACACCTCGTACGCGATCCGCGCCGAGGATCTCTTGTATCCAGCCGACTTCACGGGGCGCCCGCCCTTCTTGCCCTCGTTCCCGGCGCCTGCGGAGCTCGGGAAGCTGCCTGCCGGCCCGACGCAGCTCGCCTTCCTCGCAGCGCGCGCCCGCCGCCGCGACGCGCACGCGAAGCTCCTCTACGGCGCAGCGCTCCAGAAGCTCGGGAAGTCGATCTCGGCCGAGCGGGAGTTCGCAGCCGCAGCGGCGCTCGCGCCGAACGATCCCGATGCGCGCGTCGCCGCCGCCGTGGGTCTCTTCGACAAGGCGAACCCCTCGAAGGCGTTCGCGCAGCTCGGGCCGCTCGTCCGCGTGTTCCCGCATGCGATCACCGTGCGCTTCCACCTCGGGCTGATGCTGGTCTGGATCGGGCAGAGGAAGGCGGCGAAAGCACAGCTGCAGAAAGTCGTCGCCGCCGGCCCGTCGCCGTTCCGGGAAGACGCCTCCATGCTGCTCAAGCCGTTGGCCGGCAAGTAGGCTGCGCTCCGTGACGACGACCGAAGCCCAGCCGCTCGTCAGTGAGCTTGCCGAGCTCCTGCGCATCCCGAGCATGAGCGCCGACCCGGCGCACGCCGGCGACGTGCAGCAGGCAGCCGAGTGGGTGGCGGGGTTCATTCGCGGCGCCGGCGGCGACGCCGAGGTCGTGGACTGGCACGGCAGCCCGCTCGCGGTCGGGGAGCTCCGCGCGTCGAGCGGCGCCGACTCCGCGCCGACGATCCTCGCCTACGGCCACTTCGACGTCCAGCCGCCGGACCCGCTCGACCTCTGGGAAAGCGAGCCGTTCGAGCCGGACGTCCGCGACGGCTGGCTCTACGCACGCGGAGTCGCCGACGACAAGGGCCAGCTCTACCTGCTGCTGAAGGCCGCCGCCGATCTCGCCGCCGACGGCGCGCTGCCGGTGAACGTCCGCTTCGCCTGCGACGGGGAGGAGGAGGTCGGCGGGCACTCGATCATCGACTTCCTCGCCGACGACGGGCGCGGCGCAGACGCGGCGGTGATCTTCGACGCGGACATGCCCGCAAAGGGCGTGCCTGCCTTCTACGTCGCGACTCGCGGGATCGTCTACATGCATCTGAAGCTGCGGGCGGGGGAGAGGGACTTGCACTCCGGGATGTACGGAGGCGCGGCCCTCAATGCAGCACACGTGCTCGGCAAGGCTCTCTCGGCGCTGATGCAGCAGGACGGCCGCCTTCCCGAGTCGCTGCGCGCGGGAGTGATCCCGCCGACCGACGAAGAGCTCGAGGGCTGGCGCTCGCTCCAGGCGGGCGGCGACGTGCTCGCAGAGCAGGGTGCGCGTCCGGCCGACGCCAGGGGCGGCGAGGAGTTCTACCTCCGGACCTGGGCGGAGCCGTCGCTCGACGTCAACGGGATCGCGACGGGCTCGGCGTTCCTGCAGAAGACGGTAATTCCGGCCGTGGCGGAGGCGAACCTGTCGATGCGACTGGTCGCCGGACAGGACCCGGACGCGATGTTCGCTGAGATTCAGCGGCTCCTGAAAGAGGCAGCCCCGACCGGCGCGGAGATCGAAATCGAGCGGATGGCAAGCGGCCGTCCGGGACTCGTCGAGCCGGACTCGCCGGCGATCAAGCTCGCGCAGGACGCGTTCGAGCGCGCCCTCGGCGTCCGGCCGCTGCTCCTGCGTTCCGGCGGCTCGCTGCCGATCGTGCCCGCGCTCGCCGACCAGGGCATTCCGACGATCATCACCGGCTTCGCGCTCCCGCAGAGCAACGTGCACTCACCGAACGAATGCCTGCTGCTCGAGTATCTGCCGCTCGGCGTCGCCGCGTCGCGGGAGCTGTTCAGCGGCTTCGCCGGGCTGCGCTAGCTAGGCCGAGGCGGCGAGGTCGTGCGAGTGGTCGTGCTCGGGCACGAGCCACGCGTGGCCGAAGTCGCTCATCGCCTTGATGATCGGCAGGAGCGACGCGCCCTTGTCCGTCAGCTCGTACTCGACGCGCGGCGGCGTCTCGCTGTAGCTGCGGCGGACGACGATGCCCTCCTGCTCGAGCAGCCGCAGCCGTTCGGAGAGCGTGCGGGGGCTGATCCCGGAGCACGAGTGCTCGAGCTCGGAGAACCGGCGCGGCCCTTCGGAGAGGTCGTGGACGAGAAGCGCCGTCCACTTGGCGCCGATGATCTCCGCGCAGCAGGCGACGGCACAGGTCTCGTCGTGCACGTCTTTCATCGTGCGCATCGCCACGGTCTCAGTGTACTCCGTTAGGTTGACAGCTACGAGCGCCCCTTGATCGACCTCCATTCGCACATTCTTCCGGGCGTCGACGACGGTCCCGCGACGATCGAGGAGAGCCTCGAGATCGCCCGCCGTGCGGCGGCCGAGGGGGTGCGCGTGATCGCTGCGACGCCGCACGTGCGCGACGACTACCCGACCACCGCAGGGACGATGGAGCGGCTCGTGGGGGAGGTTCGGACGGCGATCCAGGCGGAGGGAATCCCGGTGGACGTGCGGCCGGGCGGCGAGATCGCGATCGACTGGCTCGACAGGTTGTCCGCCGACGACCTCGTCCGTTTCGGCCTCGGCGGGAGCCCGCACTACGTCCTGCTCGAGTTTCCGTACGCGGGGTGGCCGCTGTCGTTGCACGAGTGGGTGTTCCAGCTCGCGACGCGGGAGATCACGCCGGTGATCGCGCATCCGGAGCGAAACGCCGACGTGCAGGCCGAGCCCGAGGAGCTGCGCCCGCTGGTGGACGCCGGCGCGCTCGTGCAGATCACGGCGGCGTCGCTCGACGGTCGGATCGGCCGATCGGCGCGCGCGGCCGCAACCGCGCTGATCGACAAGGGCCTGGCGCACCTGCTCGCGAGCGACGCCCACACGCCGGACGTCCGCGAGGCCGGTCTGCTGCCTGCGGTCGACGCAGTGGGCGACGAAGCGCTTGCCCGCTGGCTGACGTTCGAGATGCCGATGGCCATCGTCACCGACGCCCCGCTGCCGCGCAGGCCGCCGACCAAGAAGCGCCGCTTCCGTCGCCGCTGACGCGCGTTTAGCGAGACGATCGTGGGGAGAACCAGTCGGCGATGAGGTTCCTCGGTCTGGTCAAGTTCTTCGGGCTCAAGCGGACGCTCCTCGGTTGGCTCGCCCTGTTCCTGATCCGCCGGTGGCTCAGACGACGGGAGCAGAGCCGGGCGTACCAGACGGTCTCGAGCAGCTCGCGGACTTCCTGAACCGCCACAACTTGGTGCTAGCCTAGTTGGCACCAGTGGCGATCGCAGTACCGGCAGTGATCAAAGAAGCGCGGCGACGCCAGCACCTCCGGCGACAAGTGCTCGGTGCCGTCGGGTTCGCTGCGGCAGTCGCCGTGACCGCGACGTGGGCTCTCGGCGGCCTGCCGGGCAGCGGGGGCTCGGCGACTACGACATTCCGCAGTGACGAGGGCTGGACGATCACGTATCCGAGCGCGTTCCACCGGCGGACGTTCTGGGTCGGCTTCGGCGGCGTGGTAATCGTGTCGGATCGAGGCGTGTCGATCGGCAACTTCTGGCCCCTTCCGGCAGCTCACCTCTGGGCGACCAGTCCTGATCCGCTGTCCGGTTCAGCTACGCAGTTGATCGGGGTTCCCCCACAGGGCGTGCTCTTTCAGCTCTACAGCAGTGGAAGAGGGCCGGGCGGGGCGGCGCACTTTCCGCTGACGCTCCACGATCTGCTTCCTTATGGCGTCGACCCCTTTCACTTTCGGCAAGCCGGGCCTGGCGAAATCGACTTCGACATCAACGGGAAGACGTTCAGCGCGGTGGCCATCGTGGGCCCCGTCGCCTCCCGAGCGGACTTGGACGCACTTTCGCGGCTGATCTCGTCGGTCCGCTTCTCACCGCGGCCATAGCCGCGCCCGGGAGCTACCAGCCGGACTCGAGGAGCTCGCGAACTTCCTCCACGGCTACCGACCAGAGCTTCAGCATGTCCTCGTCCGGGCGTTCGTAGGCGCCTCCGAAGGTGCCGTCGCCGAGGATCTCGCGGATGCGCGCCGGGTCGCCGCGTTCCTCGTCAAGAGCCGCCATCGGCTTGTCGCCGGCAGGCATGGCTACACCCGCGAGCCGCGTCCACGGGAAGTTCTCGAACCAGTTCGCGTGCGTCGGGTTCGCATACAGCGCTTCCGCGGCGGCGACCGTGCGCTCGCTCGCCCACCAGTTGTGGAAGCGAACGCGCGCATCGTCTCGCTCTCCGGCCCACGCGAGCAGCGGCTCCTCGGCACCGACGTTCCCGCCGTGGCCGTTGACGACGAGAAAGCGCCGGAAGCCCTGGCCGTAGAGCGAGTCGAGCGCCTCGGTGAGCACCGAGGCGAGCGTCTCCAGTCGCATCGAGACCGTGCCCGGATAGGCCGTGAAGCCCGGCGCGACGCCGAACGGCATCACGGGCAACACGGGCACACCCAACGGCTCGGCGGCCTCGACCGAGACGCGCTCGGCGAGGATCAGGTCGACGGCGAGCGACAGGTAGCCGTGCTGCTCGGTCGAGCCGATCGGCAGGACGACGCGGTCGTCGCGTTCGAGGTACTCCTCGACCTGCATCCAGTTGAGGTCGGCGACGCGCACGTCAGTCCCACGGAGGCGGCTTGTGCAGCCAGCGGCCGCCGACCATCGTCGCGACCACCTGCACCTCCGGAAGCTCCTCCGGCGGGCACGTGACCGGGTCGCGGTCGAGCACGACCAGGTCGGCCAGATAGCCGGGAAGGAGCTTGCCGCGGCGGCGCTCGTCGCGCGCGATCCAGGCCGGCGCGACGCACGTGGCGTGGAGCGCCTCCTCGACCGTCACCGCCTGCTCGGGTCTCCACGCGCGCCGGTCGTCGAGCGTCCGCAGTACGCCGGCGCGAATGCCGGCCCAGGGGTCGAGCTCCTCGATCGGCGCGTCCGAGCCGTTGGCGACGACGGCGCCGGAGTCGAGCAGCGACCGCCACGCGTAGCAGCCGTCGAGCTTCTCCGGCCAGAAACGCTCCGCCAGGTCGCGATCCGACGGCGCGTGCGAAAACTGCACGGAGGCGGCGATGCCGATCGAGGCGAAGCGCCCGACGTCCTCGGGCGCCAGGCACTGCGCGTGCTCGATGCGGTGCCGCAGGCCGCGCGGCTTCCACTCGTCGGCGGTCTGCTCGAAGGCGTCGAGTGCGCTCCGGTTCGCGAGGTCGCCGATCGCGTGCACCCCGACCGGCCAGCCCAGCCGCGCCGCCCGCCGGATGATGTCCGCAAGCTCCGCCGCACTCGTGATCTCGACCCCCGAACCGTCCAGCATGAGCGCCGTCCCGGAGCCGAGCGCGCCGTCCATGAACACCTTGAGGTAGCCGATGCGCAAGTGGTCGTCGCCCACCCCGGACCGGACGCCGATCTCTTCGAGGGCCGGGAGCGTCTCGTACGGGACCGACTGCCAGACGCGGATGCCGAGATTGCCCTGCTCGGCGAGGCGCTGCCACAGCCGCGGCGCGCCCAGCCAGCCGTCCTTGTCGTGCACCGCGGTGACCCCCCGGGAGAGCGCGAGCTTGACTCCTGCCCGCATTGCCTCGACGAACTCGTCGTCGGAGACGAGCATGAAGCGCTCCCTGAAGTTCCAGGCCGCCTTCTCGCGTAGAACGCCGGTTGGCTCGCCGCGATCGTCGCGCTCGACGACGCCGCCCGGGGTCTCGAGCTGGCCGTTCGCCATCGCGAGCGCGGCCGAGTTGAGCCAGAGCGAGTGGTAGTCCTTCGAGATCAGCGCCGCCGGTGCGGTCGTCACCGCGTCGAGGTCGGCGCGCGTCGGCTCGACGGCAGGCGACCAGTCTCCGCTGCGCCAGCCATACGCCCTCAGCCAGCGGCCCGGCTCTGGCTCCGGTGCTGTCCGCAACCGTCCAATTGCCTCGTCCAGCGATCGGCAGCCGTCCAGGTCGATCTCCGTCTGCGCGAGCGCCCACCTCGGGAAGTGGACGTGCGAGTCCGAGAAGCCGGGGACGACGGTGCGGCCGCCGAGATCGACGACGTCCGGGCTGGCGAGGGCGGTCTCGTGCGTGCCCACGCCGCCTGCGACCCGGTCGCCCGCGATCGCGAGGGCCCGGGAGACGGGCAGCGACGGATCGAGCGTGCGGATCGTCCCGTTCTCGAGGATCACGGCACAACTCTATGCAGGTCGGCGCGGAGCTAGCCGACGATCCGTGCGCCTGCCCCTGCGAACGGTCCGGTCGGCGTGTCGAGGCTCCAGGACAGCTTGGCGACCGCGAGCGTGGGGTGGGGCGGCACCGCGATCTGCATCGCGTAGCGGACACGGCCGCGGGGGCGGATCTCCTTCACCGAGTCGCAGTTCAACGCGAACGAACCGATGTGAGGCGCTCCGTCGTAGATGGCGAGCGTGTAGCCCGGGCACGGATCGAGGCGGACCGTGATCCGCGTCGGGTTCGAGAGCGCGACCGTGAAGCGGAGGGTCGTGCCCGGGCGGACGCTCTGAGGGAAGCGGGCGGTTACGGCAAGCGTCCCGGGCCCGCCCGGCGCCTGGCGCGGCTCGGCATACCGCTGCGGCAGTCCAAACGTGCTTATCGACAGGCCGCAGAGCACGTAGATCCTGACCCGGCCTCCCCAGACCTGTCCGCTTTGTGGCAGCGTGAACACGAGCGCGTGATATCGAACCGGCGGCTTCGGGCCCGTGATGCACCCCGCGGAAGTCAGAAAGTCGAGAAAGACATGACCGCCGGGGCCGAGGTCGGCGGGAAGCATCGGTCCGCCGATCCCGCCGCCCCTGCGCGGCCGAAGCTGGGCCCGGTGCCCGCCCGAGTCGACGGCGCTCACGCTCGGATAGCCGCGCAGAAGGCACGGCCTCGGGCTCGTGTTCGTGAAGACGACCTCCTCGACCTCCGTGCCCAGCGCCCCGCCCGAGATGCCCGGCGTCACGCGCAGCTGCCGCGACCGGCACAGCGGGGCCGAGGCCGGGTACCGGATCGGCCGTTCGTCAGGGGCGGAGTACCGCGGAAGCGGCCGGTCGACCCAGGGAACGATCTTCGGCCCCGCCGTCGTCGCTGATCCACAGGCGGCGGCGACGAGCGGCAGAGCTGCGACGAGAACGCTGCGCCTCACCGCCGAATCGTCGGCGGGGCCGGTTCAGCCGCGGTAGAGGATCACCCTTGCCGATTGCGCTTTGCCTCACATACTGAGACTGGGTGACCAGGCTACGAAGAGTGCGTGCGCGCCTGTCTCCGCAGGACGACAGGCCCGCCGTCGTGACCCTGGACGACTCGCTCTGGGAGCGGGTCGGACGCTTCTTGGTCGCGCGCGGGCGGGTGAGCCAGCGCGAGCTCGACTCGGCGCTCGCCGAGTACCGCCGCACCCGGGTCGCGCTCGACGACGTTCTTGTCGGCCGCGGCGTGGTCTCGCGCCAGGCCGTCGCGTCCGCGGTCCTCGTCGTCCAGCTAGGAGACGAGCTCGAAGAGCAGCTCCGCGAGCGGAGACCCGCCGCGCCTCGGGTGACCGAGCCGTTCCCGGACGTGCCCTGCGAGCCGGTGCGGACCTTCGCGCTCGCGTGTGCCGCCGTGGACGCCGTGGTGTTCGCGATCGCCATGCTCGTCGCCGGGGTCGCGCGGAGCAGCTCGAACGTGACGCTGCCGCCGGCGCCGTGGATGGCGCTCTTCGGCGTGCTGGCGCTCGGGCTCTACTGGGGCTGGCGCGCGCCGTCGCTGAAGACGAAGCTGCGCCCGTGGGCGGACGCGCTCCTTGTCGCGGGCTCGACGAGCCTCGCGGCGCTCGCGGTGCTGACGATCCGCTCGCTCGCAGGCAAGACCGGCGTCGCCGAGGGGCTGCTGCCGCTCTGGGCGTTCGCGACCGTCTACGGAGTCGCGGGCCGGACGGCCTTCTACCTCGCCTGGCCTCCGGGAGCTGCGTCGCCGAAGCCGGTCGACGAGCCTCGGCCGCGCAGGCGCACCGAGCCCGTACCTCCTCCCGCGCTCGTGCCGCCGCCACGCAACCTCGAAGTCGTGCCGCTGCGGCCGGACCTCTCGGCGCTCCTCGAAGAGCTCCTGACGGAGATCGACGAGGTCGTCCGCGAGCGGAAGCTGGCTAGCTGAGTCGCAGGTAGACGCAGGTCCGCCGGTCGAACGGCAGCGGCGAGCGGGTGTGCCGCGTGACCTGGAAGCTCTTGCCATCGAGGTCGATGGTGTCGCCGACGGCCGGTGCCGATCCGGGCTGCTCGACGAGCTCGTACCCGTCGCCCTCGCGAGGCACGAAGTAGAGGAACCCTTCGACCTGCTTCGCCTCAGGGGCGGGGTCCGCGGCCCTAGCAGGCTTGGCCTTGGCTTTTCCGTTCGCCTTCGGCTTCTGCTCCGGCTTCTGCTCGGGCTCCGGCTTGGTCTCAGGCTCGGCGACGGCGACAGCCTCGGGCTCCTTCGCCTCGGGCTCGTCGGCTTCGACGGGCTCGGCGACCGGTGCTGCTGAGGCTGTCTCCTGCTCCGTGCGCAGCTCGGCGAGCGTCGTCTCGAGCTTCGTCATGCGCCGCTCGCGGGAGCGCAGCTTGCGCTGCGACTGCTCGCGCTCGGCGACGACGACCTCGAGCTCTGCCTCGAGCGCCTCGACCTGGCCGGCGAGCTTGGCCACGCGGGCGTCGCGCTCGTCGAGCTCCTCGTGGAGGCGCTTCGACTCGCGCTGCGCCTGCTCGCGGGCGTGCATCTCGATGCCCAATGTCTCGTCGGTCGCCGAGAGGTTCTCGGCGAGCTCGGCGGCCTGTGCCTCGAGCTCGGAGATTCGGGTGCCGCGGCGCTCGGACTCGCCGGTGGCCGCCTCGAGCTCGGCTTTCGTGGCCTTCAGCGTGCCCTGGATCTCGGCGATCTTCGTCGTCAGGGAAGCGGATTCGCTGCGTGCGGTCCTCAGCTCGGCGGACGCCTGCTCGAAGTCGCCGCGGGCCTTGTGCAGCTCCGTCTCGGTTGCCGAGACGATCTCGCGCAGCTCTTCGACGGTGCCCTCCATCGCAGTGAGGCCCGAGTCGCGTTCGTCGATGAGCGCATGCAGGCGGTCGATCTCCTCCTCGGCCCTGGTCTGCGCCTCGGCGTGGCGGGCGGTCGCAGCTTCCTGTTCGGCCAGCTTGCGGCGGACGTCCTCGAGCTCGACCGTGCGGGCGATGCCGAACTGATCCAGGCGCTTGACGTCGGCCTCGGCCTCGTCGAGCGCGCTGCGGGCCTCGGCGAGCCAGCCGTGAGGCCCGGCCAGAGCCTGCTCGGGCTCCGTTGCCTCGTCCTCGACCTCGGCCTCATCGTCGACATCGGGCTCGGCCTCGGCCTCGATCTCCGGTTCGGGATCTGCCTCCGGCTCCGGCGCGGCTTCCTGCTCGGGCTCCGGCTCGGGAACGCGGTCGTACTCGACCAGCTCGAGCACGGCGGTCTCGAATGACTCCTCGGGCTCCTCCTCGACCGGCGTGTTCAGCGGCGCGAACGGCCCGATCGGTCCGTCCTGGCGCCGATGGCCGAGCGGCGAGCGCTTGGCGCCGATGCGGGTGAACGGCTTCGCGAGCCGGGATGCCGGTAGGTCGATGTGCAGCCTGGGGCGGAAGCGATGCAGCGAGGACGCGCTCTCGTTGGGAGCTTCCTCGGTGTCGTCGTCGGCGTCGCCGTTCTCGGAATGGTCGATCTCGTCGAGGAGCTCCTCGACGCCGATCTGGTCGACCAGCGAGTCGGTGAGCTGCTTCGCGGTCACGATCCCCTTGTCGATCAGGATCGACCCGAGGCGCTTGTTGGTGATTCGCTGCTCGAGGAGCGCGTCTTCGAGATCTTCCTGTGAGATCAGGCCGCGCTCGACGATGAGCTCTCCGAGGGGGCGCCAGGCGGGTGTGGCTTCCATTTCGCTCAATCCTTTGCGGTGGGGTCGACGGCGCCGGACCAGTACTCGAACCAGGAAGTTGCGGCGTCGAGCTGCGCGAGCTCGGCGCGGATTCGGTCGATCGAGGCGCGAAGCTCCTTCGCCTCGACGCTTGCCTCCGAACGGGCGAAGTCGAGCTCGGCGGCGTGCTCTTCACGCTTTGCCTGCTCCGCGGCCAGCTCACTTTCGAGCGTGGCGATGCGCTCGCCCGACTGGCTGTCCTCCGACAGCTTCGCCTCGAGCTCCTTCACTCGCTCGACTGCCTTCTGCTCGGCTGCGACGGCGGCAGTGGATTCCTCGACCTGCTTGCGCAGCTCGGCGACCTGACGCGCGAGATCCTCGAGCTCGGACGAGCGCGATCCCGTGTCGGCGCGAACCTGCATCAGTTCCTCCAGCGCCTGCTGCCTCGCGCTGCGCTCCTCTTCGAGCGACTGCTCGAGCGCGGCGCGTTCGGCGCTCAGGGCTGCGTGCAGCTCGGCGCGCTCTTCGTCGAACGCAAGCGCGAGTGCGGCGCGCTCCTGCGCGAGCGCCTCCTCGAGCTTCTCGGAATCGAGGACGGGCGCTTCTGCGACCGGCTCGGGCTCCGGCTCGGGCACTGCGACGGGCGCGAGCTTCGGCGCTTCCGGCTCGACCTCGGGTTCGGGCTCCGGCTCGGCCTTGGCCTGCTGTCCGTTGCTGTCCTGCTTGCGCGGGTGGCGGCGGCGAATCTCGTCCCAGAGGCCGGACCCGAAGCCGCTTTCCTTCGTCAGCTCCATGCCCAGCTGGTCGACCAGCACGCTCGTCAGCTCGGGGCCGGAGACGAGGCCGCGCGAGACCAGGATCGCTCCCAGCCGCTTACGGGTCTCCTGCTGCTCGACGAGAGCTTCCTCGAGCTCGTCCTGCGTGATCAGCCCGCGCTCGACGAAGAGCTGTCCGAGCGGTCGCCAGGTGATGTGGGCAGCTTCCATGTGTTCTCTCTATCGTCCGTTCGAGGGAGTGACTTGAGTTGTCGGGATGGGTCGTCGAACCGTGATCAGACGGTTTGCGGCCTGGATCCGGGCCTTTCGTGCCTAGACGGCGGTGAGGAAGACGCAGGCTCGGCGGTCGAACGGGAGCGGGGAGCGCCCGAGCTTCGTCACCACGTACTGCTGGTCGCCGAACTCGAATGCCTCGCCCACTGCCGGCAGCTCGCCGTCGCGCTCGATCAGGTCGTAGCCCTCGGCCTTCGGGACGAAGTAGAGGACGCCGGTCTGGGCGGCGGCACGCTTGCGGCTCGCGCCGTTCGTCGGCGTCGCCTGGCGCGTGAGATCGGCGCCGTTGGCGGCGAACCGGGTCGCGGCCAGCTTCTCGAGGCTCGCGATGGCTGTGTCGACGCGGTCGGCGAGCGAGTCGGCCTCGTTCTCGAGCTCGGAAGAGCGGGCGGCCCAGGCTGCAGCGGAAGCGCTCGCCTCGGACAGCTCGTGCTCCTTCTCCTCGAGCCGGCCCTGAAGCTCGGCCAGCTGACCGCCGCAGCGCTCTGCCTCGCGCTTGGCCTCGTCCCACATCGCGATCTGGTTGGCGAGCTCGTCCTCGCGGTTCCGCAGGCGGGCCTGCGTCTCCGTGAGCTCCTTCGTCAGGCCGGAGGTGGGAAGGTCGCGTGCCTCGAGCTCTGCGCGAACCTGCTCGAGCCCGCGGAGTACCTGTGCGTGGGCCTCGCGGGCCGCGATCAGCTCGGCCTCGGCGCCGCGCCGGCGGGAGTCCGCCTCGGCGATCAGCGCGTGGGCTGAGATCGACAGCTCGAAGGGAGCGGGTGCCTGAGCGGGCTGCGGCTCGGGCTTCGACTTCTTGGCCGCCTTCTTGGGCTCGGCCTTTGCCTGCGGTGCCGGCTCGGAGGTCGGCTCGGCGGCCGGTGCCGGAGTCTGCTCGGGCGTCGGCTCGACCTTCACCTCGGCGGCAGGGGTGGGCGGCGCGGGCGCCGGGCGCGGGGGCTCGGGCAGCGTGACCACCTCGGCCGGCTCGGGAGCCGGGGCCGGAGCGGGGGCGGGTGCGGGAAAG
>JADMIO010603861.1_pt1 | contig 96654 bp, 96 predicted proteins | sample 8958161 | NCBI WGS metagenome assembly JADMIO01 (sample SAMN16585339, study PRJNA669376) | soil metagenome | isolation source: Crop rotation soil | place: USA: Cullars Rotation, Alabama | collected 2011
CGCGACAACTTGTCCACGTGGAATTCTAAGCTTAGGATCCCAATGTGCTGGAAAGGCTTTCGTTGACTCACGAGCAGATCGCCACCCGCACCGGCAAAGAGCGGACCACGGTCACCAACATGATCCGGCTGCTGCGGCTTCCCGGACCCGTCCAGATTCTGCTTGCCGAGCAAAAGGTGTCGATGGGTCATGCCCGGGCGCTACTCGGATTGCCGGATTCCGACCAGCAGGTCGAGCTTGCTGAGAAGACTGCCAAGCAGGGGCTCTCGGTGCGCCAGGTTGAACGCGCCGTGGCTCAAATGAACGAGGCTCGGGAGAACCGCGAGGAGCCGGAACCCAAGAAGGTCGACCCCAACGTTAAGGCGGCGATAGATGACCTGGAGCGCCACCTCGGCACTCGTGTAAAGATCGTCGAGAAATCCACCCAACGCGGCCGGATCGAGATCGAGTATTACACCATGGAAGACCTCGATCGCATCTACGGCCTCTTAGTAGGCGACAAAACCGACGGCGAATAGCCGCAAGGTTTCTTCCTGTACTAAATCACTCGTACTAATTTGAGTACTGGTGTTACCCGCAAAAGAGCTACAAGTATAGGTTTTAGGTTCTAAGCGTCCTATTATGTTATAGTTACACTCTCGCAGGCGATCGCTTGGCATTTAGAGTGGGATTGACACCTTACTATGAATACTAGAGAGTACTAATACGATCGTAGTAAGTCCTCCGACCTGCGATCGCAGTTTCTTTCCCAGAAAGGTATTCCCTCAAAATGCGCAAATTCCTGTTGGCCGGACTCTGTAGTCTCGCTGCTCCTTTTCTTGCTCATAGCCAGTGCGTTGCTGATCCGCTGATCGGCAGCAATTGGGCCTACAACATCCACACTCCGTCGGGCGGTGTGGCTGCCATTGGCACGTTCCGCGCCATTTCCCCTGGCTTCCTCGATGTGGTCGAAACGCTGAATAACAACGGCGCCGTCACGCGCCAGGCGCATGTGAATGGCCGCTACATCCTCAACCAGGATTGCCGGGGCGGCGAAATCATGATCATGCTGAGCCGCGCTGCCGTGCAGCTCGAGTTCTACCTTGCCGACGGCGGCCTGGAAATGAAGTTCGCCAGTGATAGCTGGACGGGATACATCGCTCCGGCCGTGGTTGCGCAGCGCAACCCAGTTGGCCGCACCGATGATGCCGTCTTTACCGGCCGCGCCCGCCGCCTCACCCCGGGGCCGGTGTCTCTGCCGTTTGCCTGCCCGGCCGGCACCACCAACCCGCTGAATGTCCTCGCTGCGACGACCTATAGTTTCGCGGCCGCCAACTATGGCAACCCGCTTCATCCCGCGCTCGGATATCCCTCCTTCTTGGGTGGTGACACTGTCGTCGCTGGCATTTTCGATGCCACGGTTTCGCCGATCATCTTCGGCGGACTGCAAGGTAACCTCGCCGTTACGCAGACCATCGCTCGTGAGTCCGTCCTGGCCGGACAGCAGCCAGGCGGCATCACTCGCCAGGTTCAGTCGACGGGCCGGTTCATCATCAATCCGGATTGCACCGGCGGCGAGCTGATCATCAACACAAATCGTTTCGCGGTTCAGTATGAGTTTGTGTTTGCCGCAGCGAACTTCAGCGAAATGTTCTTACTGGCGGACTCCACAGATTCGGCCCTACTGTACGGCGACGCCAAGAAGTTCTAATTACTACAACTTCCTAAACACTACCGACCCGGCGGCATACCACCGCCGGGATTTTTCTTTGCCTCGACGAGATCCCACCCGGCGAAAGGTCAGTTTTCCTCGCCCTCAATCTCACTATCCTGCTGATTCTAATATCATTCGTACCAGTACACTCAATTTTAGGTGAGACACCGCTGAAGCGATTGACACTGTACTACGGTTATCGGAAAGTACAAAATTGGTCCTGGTGCGTACCTAGCCAGAATCGCTATTTACTGATCGAGGTTTTCAGATGACTAAACTGTTGGCCGCCGGCATTTTGTGCCTTGGCGCTCCGTTTCTCTCCTTTGGGCAATGCCCCGCGGGTGATCCGCTCCAGATCCTGAATAACACCAGTTGGGCGTACAGCATTCACACGCCCTCGGGTGGCGTGGGGGCGATCGGAACGTTCAAAGCCGCGCTCGTCGCTGGACAGCCGACGGTGAACGGCCTCCAGACCGTGAACAACAACGGCCAGATCGCCCGCCAGGAATCCTTCAGCGGGCGCTATACCATCGACCCGGATTGCCGCGGTGGCGAGATTCTGATCAACGTCAATCGCTCAGCCGTCCAGCTGCAGTTCTACTTTGCGGCCAATTTCACGAAGATGGAGTTCGTCAACGACGGATCCGACTACTATCTGTCAACCCAGGTATTATCGGCCCGCGCGCTGGCTTTGCGCCTCGCCGGCGTTGTATTTACGGGCTCTGCGCGCAAGAATCCGCCGGCCGGATGCCCGGCTGGTTTGCCGAATCCGCTCAATGTCCTCACCAACACCTGGACATTCCGCACCTACAACTTTGGCTTCCCCATTGTGATCCCGGTGCGCCAGTTCCCCGTTCCCACTTTCGCAATTGCAGATACGGCCGTGGCCGGAACTTTCGATCCAACGGTGCAGCTGACCGGCTTCGGACCGACGGGCGTAATCTCGGTGACCGAGACCATCAACCGAGAGGGAACCATCTTTCAGAATGGCTCCATTGACCGCGGGGTTAAGGCCCTGGGGCGTTTCCTGATCAACCCGGACTGCTCCGGCGGCGAAATCATGATCATGACGGCGCGCCAGCCCGTTCAGTATGAATTTGTCTTCGCCGATGCCGCGTTCGGCACGATGTATCTACTGAGCGACTCGGACGCTTTGCTGCTGATCGGTGCGGCGGAGAAGTTCTAACTAAATCGTTTTCCACTCCCCTAGCCCGGCTGGAAGGTACCCCATCTTCCACCGGGCATTTTTGCGTTTGACCCTACGCGAGAATTCGTGGGGAAAAGGGCCATAGCCAGCCAAAAAAAATTCGCCGTATCTTACTGATTCTTATAGATTCGTACCGGTACGCACATTTAGTGTGTAGTGCTAAATTTCAATTGACTAACTACTATTTCTATCGGAAAGTACTAGCTACGGATCGTAGTCCGGAAGAACTAGGCCGGTTTTGCGACCCAGACTTTTCGTGAGGTTATAAGAATGAAGAAACTCCTATTTGGCGGGCTCCTATGTTTGGCAGCTCCCTTTTTATCGTTTGGACAGGTGTGTGCAGTAGACCCGTTGAACAACACGTCGTGGGCATTCAGCATCCACACGCCGTCGGGCGGCATCGCCGCAATCGGTACTTTCCGCGCAACCAACATCGGCGGGCAACAGAACGTCACCGGCGTCCAAACCGTCAACAACAATGGCCAGATCTCGCGGCAAGAGAGCTTCTCGGGCCGCTACACGCTCGATGGCGATTGCCGCGGCGGCGAAATCCTGATCAGCGTTGGCCGGGCTTCGGCGCAGCTCCAGTTCTACTTCGCCAACGGCGGTTTGGAAATGGAAATCGTCAGCGACAGCACCAACTACTACCTGTCACCCGCTATTACGCTCGGACGGCTCGCATCCACCATTTTTGGACGTAACGCGAACGTTACCTTCACCGGGCTGGCGCGTAAGCTTGTTCCCGGTCCACTTGCCTGTCCCGGCGGCAATCCGCTGTCCATTCTCAATAACACCAGCTACGGTTTCCGAACCAGCAACTTTGGCGGTGTCAACCTCAATCTTCCCGGCATAACGTTCTTCGCGCCCAGCGACACAGCGGTGGCTGGGATCTTCGATGCCACGGCCGTGAATAATGGCTTCGGGCTTAGCGGCGTTCTCGCCGTAACGGAAACGATTTCGGCGGACGGTCTTGCGCCCGCGCAGATTCCGCTTGCCGCTTTTGCCAGCCCGTCCAACCGCGGCGGCGTTTTCCGCGGCATCAAAACCGGCGGCCGCTACATCATCAACCCGGACTGCTCGGGTGGCGAGATCATGATCATGTCGAACTTCCAACCCATCCAGTATGAGTTCGTCTTCGCTGCCAATGATCTCAGCCAAATGTTCCTGCTGAGCGATTCCGAAGGCTATATGCTGCAAGGCGTCGCGAAGAAGTATTAGTCGAACCGGCTTGCTTTAAGTCCCCCGGCGGAGAAATCCGTGCGGGGGATTTTTCTTTGAATGCTGTAGAGCATCCTTCTGATATTTCCAGGATGGTTCGGAGAGGCCGGTTTGAAAAACCGGCTGCGGGTTGGAAACCCACCCTCCCGCTGCAATTCGAATACTCGCGAGTAGACCGTCGTGCAGCGCAAAGTCACGACCGGCAGGGAGGGCGGATTCAGCGGCCTTAGGCGCCGCGGCGGAGGAGAAAAACCGCGACTTCGGCGAGGAGATTAGGCCGGATAGTTACCCGCTTGTCGCCTGCGAGGAACAGCTTGGTATCGATCTGCCAGCCTTGTTTGCGGGCGAGCGACTCGAAATCGAAGATCGAGAGGAAGTGGATGTTTGGCGAATCGTACCAATCGTACGGAAATAGCGTGGTACGTGGCGTGCGGCCGCTGGCGAGGTGAGCCCAGCGCATGCGCCAGTTGGCGAAGTTCGGAAATGCCACGATCACACGTTTGCCGACGCGCATCATCTCTGTGAGCACCTGCAGGGGACGGAAGGTTTGCTGCAGCGTCTGGCTCAAGATCACGTAGTCGAAGGCGGCGTCGGGGTAATCGCTGAGGCCCTGCTCGAAGTCACCTTGATAGACCATGACGCCGCGGGCGATGGCGCGGCGGACCTTGGGCGCGTCAAGTTCCACGCCGCGGGCCTGGACATTCTTTTTTTCGGCGAGCCAGGCGAGCAGTTCGCCTTCCCCACAGCCGAGATCGAGAACGCGGCTGCCGGGCTCGATGAGTTCGCCGATGATCCGGAAGTCGCTGCGGCCGAGGACTTCGTGGACGAAAGCCTGTTTCGGTGCGGATTTATCGATGATCGACGGCGACGCCATGCGGACTGTTCCACTATCGTCGCATGGGAGGGTGGGCGTTCAGCCCGCGGATCGATTTCAATCGATCCCATTGGACGAAGAGCATCACTGCTATGGCCGATTGAAATCGGCCTGCGGGCTGAACGCCCACCCTCCCGCCGGCAATTGATAGATTATGACCTGGGATAATTGGGGTAGAGAGGAATTAGAAGATGAAATTTGTTCGAACCGTTCCCAAGTTTGTGATCGGCCTGCTCGCCTCTTGCGCGCTTGCTGGCACGCTGGCTGCGTCGACTGCGTTTCCTGATCCGGTTGTCGACAACAAAGGCGCTGAAACCGGCAAGCAGACGGCGGTGCTGGCGGGCGGATGTTTCTGGTGCGTGGAACTGGTGTTCCAGCAGATCGCCGGCGTCGATAAGGTGGTGTCGGGATATTCCGGCGGCGAGGCGAAGGACGCGCATTACGAGATTGTCAGCACGGGCCGCACCGGGCACGCCGAAAGCGTCGAGGTCACCTATGATCCGAAGAAAATTTCGTACGGCCAGATTTTGAAGGTATTTTTCAGCACGGCGCACGATCCGACGCAGCTGAATCGGCAGGGGCCGGACGTGGGGCCGCAGTATCGGTCGGCGATTTTCTATTCGAATCCCGAGCAGAAGAAGATTGCCGAGGCCTACATTAAGCAGATCGACGCGGCGAAGTATTATGACAAGCCGCTCGTGACACAAGTTGTGGAGCTGAAGAAGTTCTACCCTGCTGAAGAACATCATCAGAACTACTGCAATCGCAACCCGAACAGCGGGTATGTGCAGAATATCGCGCTGCCGAAGGCGGCGAAGGCCAAGGAGAAGGTGCCGGAGTTGATCAAAAAGAAGTAGGGCCCCTTGCCCCCTTGCGGGGCGGCCTTTCCTGTCCGCCCCTTTTGGTTAATAGTCGAACCCAATTCAGTTTGATTCGTACTTCCGAGCTGGAACCCTTCCAGTAACTCCTCCTCCAAACCTTACGTCCTATTCGGCGTAGTATCCTGGTTAGGAGCGCGTCCGGCCAGATTAAGCCACGTGCATGTATGCGGGAGGTTATTCCATGAAAAAGATTCTGGCTGCGTTGACCCTGACGGCCTTATCCGCTTTCGCCCAGACCGGTGCGATGCGCGGCAAGGTGATGGGTCCCGATGGCAAACCGGTTGGTAAAGATCAGGTCTATATCCAGATCGACCGCACGGATATCAAGGCCCAGTACGGCGTTTGGACCGATAAAAAGGGCGAGTTCTTCCACGCCGGCCTGCCGATTGGCACCTATGACGTGACCGTGATCGACGGGGGTACGAAGGTTAAGAATAAGCCCGAGGGCGGCCATGAAGCGGCGAAGCTGCAGAAGATTCGAGTTGGCGGCGGCGATCCCGTCGAAATTCCCCAGTTTGATTTGAAGGCTGCTCAAACGGCGGCTGCGGCTGGCGTCGATCCGGCGGCGGCGAGCGATGCCACGCGCGGCATGACGAAAGAGCAGAAGGCTGAATACGACAAGCAGTTGAAGGAACGCGCCGAGGCGATGGCGAAGAACAAAGAGTTGAACGACGCGTTCAACGCCGCCATGACCGCCAAGGAAGCCAAGAACTACGACGAAGCCGTCGCCCAGTTCACCAAGGCTTCGACGCTGGACGCGACGCAGAGCGTGGTTTGGGCCAACCTCGCCGAGACCTATGAAGCTCTAGGCGCGACCAAGACCGGCGCCGACCAGACCGCTGCCTACACCAAGGCGGGCGAAGCCTGGGATAAGGCGATCGCGCTGAAGCCCGATGACGCAAGCTTCCACAACAACTACGCGCTGCTGCTTGCCAAGAGCAAGAAGTTCTCCGAAGCCGAAGCCGAACTCGGCAAAGCGGCTACTTTAAATCCGCCTGGCGCGGGCATGTACTTCTACAATCTTGGTGCGCTCTACACAAATGGCGGCCAGTTGGAGCCGTCCGGCGAGGCGTTCAAGAAGGCGATTGCGGCCGATCCGAACCATGCCGAAGCGCAATATCAGTACGGCGTCTATCTGATGAGCAAGGCCCAGACGAAGCCCGACGGAAGCGTGGTGCCGGTGGATGGCACGCTGCAGGCGTTTGAGAAATATCTGGAACTGAAGCCGACGGGCCCGTTTGCCGATGCTGCCAAAGGCATGATTCAGATGATGGGCGCGAACGTGCAGACCACGTATCAGAACCCCGACGCGAAGAAGAACACTCCTGGAGCGAAGCCGGCTCCGGCGCAGAAGAAGAAGTAACATTCGCGCGCTTGCGCGCCTTTATTGAAAGCTAAGCCGAAAGGCAAACCAAAATGGCCAGGTTGGTGAGGTTGATCGTTTACGCGCTCCTCGCCGTCCTGGCCATTAGCTTTGTCCGGGGCGTGGTTGGGATCTTCACGCGCGCTGTGGGCGATGCGATGAAGGGGAATTCCCCGACAAAGCCGGACCAAGCGGCGAACGCGGGGCCATTCAGCGGCGAGCTGGTGAAGGACCCGGTTTGCGGCACCTTTGTTCCCATTCAGTCGCAATACTCGATATCGGCTGGCGGCCAGACCTACCACTTCTGCTCGCAGGCTTGCCTCGATCGCTTCGCGTTGCCTAGCAGTTAACGCCGCCACCGGTGCAACAACGGGGTGGTTTGCGCAAGTGAGCCCTATTAAGCCCTTTCATTCACTTCGATCTAGATCCCCGGTTTCAGTTCATTCAGACTAGCTCGTCCTGTCTACGCCCTCTGGGCAATGGTAGTAGCGCAGGGCATCGTGCATAGTCGAGTGGTCACGCCCCCAAGGCGCAGACCGATGGAGATTACAAATGGTTAAACCGCTCTCGCTTTCTTCCACACGTCTGGGCGCGATGATGTGCTTGTTTGCATCGCTCGGCCTTGCCGCACCAGCGACCGTCACGAAGACCTTTGCCCCCACCACAGTCATCACGGGCTTACCTTCGACTCTCACGATTACTATCACCAACCCAAATGGCGTGCCGATGACCGCCATATCGTTCACTGATAACTATCCGGCTGGACTGGTAACCGCTAGCCCATCCGGCTTAACCACAACTTGTGGCGGAGTAACCGTCGCGGCCGCTGGAAGTCTGCAGCTAGTCAGCGGTTCGCTCGTCGGCGGAGCGAGCTGCACAATTACGGTGAATGTCACTTCCAGCACCCAGGGCACGTACGTCAATACGGTGAGCGTCGCCGGATCAATTGACGGAGTCCCACAGACGGGAGGCATCGCCGCTACCGCAACGTTGACCGTTGTGCCCCCGCTGAATGCCTTCCTCGTCCGCTACGCGTCGAACCTGTCGTTCGGCGAGTCGGTGATCAACCTGACCAACTCGGGCGCGAGCTCGACGGTTGCTGGCATCCCCGGCGCGCCGGGTGGTGGCACCGTTCAGAACGGCGAAATCTGCGCCAATCTGTATGCGTATTCGCCGGACGAACAGCTGGTTAGCTGCTGCAGCTGCAACGTTACGCCGAACGCCCTGAACTCGCTCTCGGTGAAGGCTGACCTGGGCACGAACACGTTGACCCCGATCATCCCGTCCGCTCTCGTCGTGAAGATCCTTGCCACCCCCGGCGGCACGGCTTGCACGGCGGCTTCGGCTGCCACGGTTGCTCTCGACGGCAGCACGTTGGTTCGCGGCCTGCTCGCTTGGGGCACGACGATCCACGCTCTCCCGGTGACCACCGGTACGCCGGCGACCACCTACGGCGTGACCGAGACGGCTTTCGCCAACGCTCAGTTGAGCGCTGCGGAACTGCAACGCATGACCGGCCTGTGCGCCTTCATCCGCGCCAACGGTTCCGGCTACGGCATCTGCAAGTCCTGCAAAGTCGGCGGCCTCGGCGGCTCCGTAAAGTAGGGCGGCTATCGAGAGCGCCGCCCGGATTCATACTGTTCGGTTACTTGAGGTCGCTACCTTGCGGCCTCAAGTTTTTTTGATCCCGCCTTTTCAGCGTCTGTGCCAAAAGTCGTGACGGGAAGCGGCGCGAATCAGTACGGAGCCGCGTCCGAAGGGCGCGGTTGAAAGCAATGGCAGCGAAAAGCTTACAGAATTTCAACCGGGCGCTCACGCACCCGGCTCCGTTCTGATGCCGAGCGCTACACGGCATCGGGTTTTCGCACTGACTCTTCAGCCCGCGGCAACGTTTCTACTGCTGCGGTGTGGCTGCAACGGCTTGCTGATTGCCATTCGCGGGCAGGCGGAAGGCCATGAATTGGGCTTGGTTGCGGCCGTCGATTCTGCCTCCGACGGCGATGACGATGTATTGGGTGCCGTTCACCATGTAAGTCATGGCGCCGCCGGTGGATTGGGCAGGTAGGTAGACGGCTCCTGCATCCTTCCCGGTGGCTTTGTCGTAAGCCCGAAGCATGGCGCCGACGCGACCGTCGGCCTGCGTGATGGTGCCGCGTTCGCCGGCGATCAGCAGCGTCTTCGTTACCAGCGTGATCGCAGCGCCGCCGTGGCCAGTTCGCGGGATGTTCACGCCTTTCAACGCTGGATGGTTGCGGACGTTGTCGGGAGTGTCGCCGTGCGGGACCTGCCAGAGGATGGTGCCGGTTTTGAGGTCGATCGCGGAGATTTTGGAATAGGGCGGCTTGGCGAGTGGGAGTCCGTCGACGGTGAGCGTGCCTTGTGCCCCGGGGGCGCGGCCGGATATGTAGCCGACATCGGAACGAGTGCCCGAAGGGATGAGGGAGAGACCTTGGATGCCGTGGGCGGAGCCGGCGTAAACGATGCCGGTTTCGGGGTCAATGGAGCCGCCCATCCAGTTGGAGCCGGAAAGCGATGAGACAAGCGTCGCCCATGGGCCTGCTGCTTTGCTTTCCACGATCGGCGTGAAGATGGGACCCATCTTATAGTTCTTCACGATTTCGAGAGCCTTTTTGTGGAGCTCGGGCGTGAAGTCAATGAGAGTGCTTTCGTCAACGCCCTGATGTTCGTAGGCGGGCGGCGCGGTGGGGAACGGCTGTGTGGGCGAATAATACTCGCCGGGCACGGTGCCTTTCTCCACGGGGCGCTCTTCGATGGGCCATACGGGCTCGCCGGTTTCGCGGTTGAGCACGTAGAGAAACGCCTGCTTGCTGGGCTGCGCGACGAGGGGAACGTTGCGACCTTTGACGTTGACGTTGGCGAGGATAGGCGGCGAGGGGTTGTCGTGGTCCCAGATGCCGTGGTGGACGAACTGGTAGTGCCACTTACGCGCGCCGGTTTCGAGATCGACCGCGACCAGGCTTTCGGCGTAGAGATTGTTGCCGGGGCGGGGGCCGCCATAGAAGTCGCCCGTAGCGGACTCGACGCCGAGATAGGCGATACCACGCGTTTCGTCGATCGAGATCTCGCCCCAGGCGCCGGTGTTGCCGGTGAAGGACCACGAATCATCCTTCCAGGTGTCGATGCCGGGCTCGCCGGGGCGCGGGATGGTGTGGAAGATCCACTTGCGCTTGCCGGTGCGGACGTCATAGCCGCGGACGAAGCCTTTGACGTTGGTCTTGCTGGTGGGCGTGCCGCCGGGCTTGTGAGCCGCGCCGACGACGATGGTGTTCCGGCCGATGGCGGGGGTGGAATGGATGCCGATTTCGGAGCTCATCGGATCGATTTCCTGGTCGTCGTCCTGCTTGAGATCGACGATGCCATCTTTGCCGAAGCTGGGAATGCGGTCGCCGGTTTTGGCGTCGAGCGCGACCATCTGGTAGCCGGGCGTGAAGTAGATGATGCGCTTGTTGTCGCCGCTCGGGTCTCGCCAATAGGAGAGGCCGCGGCCGGAGAGACGGCGGGGGGCGACTTGGGCACGGCGGCCTTCGTCTTCGCGGTGAACCCAGAGAGTTTCACCGGTTGCGGCGTCGAGGGCAATTACGTCACGGCGATCGCCGGCGGTGGAATAGAGCACGCCATCGATGACAAGCGGCGTTGCTTCGAGATTGGTTTCCGGCGTGGGGCCCAGGTTGGCGGTCGAGAACGTCCAGGCGAGCTGCAGCTTCGAGAAATTGCTAGCATCAATTTGAGCAAGGGGCGAATAGCGGGTGTTGGAGATGTCGGAGCCATAGCTACGCCAGTTGGCATTGGGCGCGCCGGGCTGGCTGGTGGCGCGAGGCTCCAGGAGAAGGAGGAGCATAGCTGCTGTCACCAGCGACCAGGCGATTTGGAAGAATTGTTGGGCTTTCGGCAACGACGGCTTCGACGACATGGCGCCTCCCGCAATAGGTAAGATAACTGGGCGGATTATATCCCATCGCAGGAACGGTCTCGAACGTCCGGAGCAGGAGCGGCGCACGCGGTTGGATGATGCGCCTGGAGTTTCCTCTTAGCCAGCGTGTGTTTCAGGCAGATTGGAAGCCGTCTTGCTTTACCGCCGAAACCGGTTGTAGTCGCGGTTTCGTTCGTCCCTGTCCCAGCGATGGTCGTGGGCGAAGGGCGGCCGGGGGCCCGACCAATAGCCGTTATAGAACTGCCGCCCGTCGTACCGAGGCGCCGTCCAAATTGCACCGTCATAGGGCGGACGGGTCCAATATCCGTCGTGCCAAGCCCACCGGTTGCGGTTGACGTACCAATATCCATCCACCCACGAATAACCCGGGCCCGGAGATGGAGGGACAATACGAAGGACTCGCGGGGCTGGCGGCGGACCGATATTAATCCCAAAGGAAACCTGCCCGAACAACCCGTTTCCAGCAAGGAACATTAGCGCTAGTAAAGCCTTTTTCATCAATTGAGCACCTCCCTAGCTGTTGGAGAGACCCGCGCACCGCAAAGCTGTTTCAGCTACATGATTCACGCTCGGACGCCAGCAGGCGCTAGCCCCAATTGGCTCTTGACCGCCTTGTTAAGGCGACATTAAAGTAAGTCACCAACCGGACTTTCCCAACGTAGTCCGAAGCGAAGCGCTGGCCGACGGGACACTCCTGACGGCCAGCATCTTCTCCAACGCTCGTCCGCGGGGTGCGGTTCAAAGCAAATTGGATGCGGAGGTTACCGAATATGAACCGGACGCTGAACGCAGCCGGCACCGTTTCGGAAGGTTGCCAGTCCATCGAGATGCCAGCCGGGGAGGCGCGGGAGTGAATATACTAACGCCATAAACGCTATGACTCGTTCCCAATTCCTGATGACCGGAGCCGCATTCGCGATTCCTGCGATGGCTGCTGAGCCGACGACGGCCGAGAAAGCGAATCTGGCCTTAGTGGCGGAATTCTGCGCGGTGTTCGCCACTCGGGATATGACGAAGATCGCGTCGTACCTGGCGCCGAACTGTTCCTACCGGATTACGGAAACGGCCATGCCAGCTGTTGGGCCCGCCGCGGTAGAGCGCATCAAGTCCTATGTGGAGCGGTCTTCGAAGATCGAATTCAAGGTTCTCGATAGCTGGGCGCGCGGGCCGATGGTGGTGAATGAACGGATCGACAGCTTTACGCGCCCCGATGCGAGCCCGGCTTACCACCTGGTAGGGGTCTTCTTCATCAAGGATGGAACGATCGCCGAGTGGATTGACTATGGGATTCGCAGTTAGGGCGCGAATGCGCTGCCCGACGCGGCTTGGGTAGTGCGCTAAATCTGTGGTGCCGCCGGTAGGATGCGGCATTCGCCGCATCGATGCGCACAAGTGCGCATCCTACAACATAGGACTGCATATGAGCCGCAGATTGCGCAGCGCTATTTCGCTCGCCCGGTATATCCCTGCGCGATGGTTGGAATGGCGATGATGCGGTTTCGCGCGCTCGGTGTGCCCCATCCTCCGTAGAAGACGATGCCGAAGAGCGTTTTCTTATCGCGGCCGCCGAAGAAGGTGCCGTGCAGCCCCTGCGGGCCGGGAATGGTGCCGACGAAGTCGCCTTTGGGTGTGAAAACGTCGACAGACTTGCCGGTGGCAACGTAGAGGCGGCCCTGCTGATCGACGGCGGAACCGTCGCCGCCTTGACCGCCCTGGAGCTTCGCGAATTCGCGCTGGTTGGCGAGTGAGCCGTCGGGTTTCACGTCGAAGGCGAGGACCACAGCGCCGTTGGTGGCGTAGAGAGTCTTCTCGTCGGGGCTGAGGATGATGCCATTGGCGGCGGGAATGTCCTTGCCGTATTGCGAGACCACGCCTTTCGGATTGGCGTAGAAAACGCCGCTGCCGGTAGCGCCGGTGACGGAGAAATAGACGCCGCCGTGCGCGTCGGCGATCAAATCGTTCACCACACCTCCGATACACTCAAGCGGTTCGCCGTTCCATGAGTTCGCGAGTATCTTCCGTTGAGGCTCCAGCTGTTCGATGGCTGACCCGAGACCGCGCTCGGCGACAAACAGCGCTCCGCTCTTGCTGCGCGAGACAGCGCCGCCCGTGTTGACATTGCTGTAGAGGACTTTTGCAAGGCCGGTGGCGGGATCCATCTGCATCACATTGCTCGCGTCATTGTTCGCGAAGAGCACCGTGCCGTTGTCGCCGGCGATGGGGCCGTCGACGTTATTGCCTTCCCACGACCAGACGGATTTCCAGGCTTGGCCCGCGGCGAGGACGTTGGGAATGGCGGATGTGGCGGGAAGCACCGGATCGGGCGGAGCTACCTTCGTACTTGGGTCTTGGCTGATGGGAATTCCGAAGGGCTTCGGCGGAGTTTTGCACTTCGCAAGTACGGCCTTTACGCCGGGATTTTGCCAACTCTGCCGGCTCGCGCCGCGTGGAAACGATGATGCTGGAGCTTGCGCCGAGGCGCCAGCCGCCATGCAGCCGGCGAGGGCTAAATAAGCGACGGGAGCCTTCATTACTTAATGCCTTTCGCCTTTACGTCCCAGTTCGAATTCGTGCAGAGTTCGCACTTCTTGCCGGTGAACATCTTGCCGGCCTTTTTGTCACCCTTGAATATCCAGCTGAGCCAGTTCGAGGCGACATTGGCGTACTCGCCGCCGCCGGGATGGAAGACGGTCGCGGTGTGGCCGGCGTTGTGGCGCGCGCCGTAGAACGAAGGCAGGTTATTGATTGCATCGAAGGTCGCCAACGAGGTCGCCATCATGAAGTCGGGTTCGTGACCGTTGATGAGCAGTACGGGGCCGTGCAACTTCGCCAGCGCTTCTGTGCCGGGTTGCACTCCATTTACAGCGCCGGTCGCCTGTTGCACGCCGGAATTGAATACGCCGATCGTCTTTACGCGTGGATCGGCGCCGAGCGTGATCGAGAGGAATCCTCCGCAGGACTGGCCCATCACTGCAATCTTATCCAGAGCGATTTTGCCCTTCAAAGGCGAGCCCTCGCGGGCATTTTCCTTGGTCGCCCAGTCGATCGCGGCTCGCATGTCGTCCGCGTTTTCCTGGCGACGCGGCCCGCCCTTCGCGCCGCCCTTCTGAGCAGGGGCAGGAGGAGCCGCTCCCGGCTCGGGAACCGTCCCCATGACGAGGAAGCCATGCGAGGCGATCGTCGAGAGAAAGCCGCCATAGCGCGTGCTGTCGAGGGCGCATCCGCCGTTGCCCCACACCATTACAGGCAACGTGTCCTTCTTGGGGAACGCGTCAAGCACCTCGGGATGATAGACGTGCAGACCGGGTGCGCCGAAGGCAGGTTCGGAGGCAACCTTGTAGGGGCCAGGCACAGCAAGCGGCGCGCCTTCGAGCGGCAATGACCGTCCGATCATCTCCGGAGTGATGCCGGGCGGTTGCGCCAGGCTGAGGCCGGTACATGTCAGCAGCGCTGCAGTCGCAGCTACGAGGGTCCTATGCATGAGTCATCTCCTGCGCGCGGGGCGCGCCAAAATCAAGATCAGAATGGACGGGCAAGCCTTCCGAGCAAGCAGGGGCGCTTGGGTAGTTGATTGACCCACCACACTATTCCGCCTCATTATTTCACTTTGCAGGCCGATGGGAAAAAGGCGAGGTTGTGAGTGATGTCTTCATCTGGGTTGATTGCGAGACTTGGTGGGTCTCGTTGAAGTCCCCGCCCTCGCGGGTGGGGCTGCGGTGCGATCATCCTCTCTCGAGCGTGAAGTGCGTTGCATGCTCGGTCGCCTTGTGCGCTGTCACGGAAAATCCGAGCGCGCGCAGGTCAAGACCGGTGAACAGCGTTTCTCCCTGGCCGAGCACGGTGGGTGCTAGTGCAAGGTGCAGGGAGTCGATCAAGCCTGCTTGCAGATATTGCCGCACGGTGGAGACGCCGCCGCCGATTTTGACGTCCTTGTCGCCAGCGGCCTGTTTCGCCAGCCGGAGAGCCTCTTCGATTCCGCCGGTCACGAAGTGGAACGTGGTGCCGCCCTCCATGACGAGAGGTTCGCGTTCGTGATGGGTCAGGACAAAAGTGGGCGCATGATACGGCGGGTTGGCTCCCCACCAACCCTTCCAGGAACCGCCGGGTGTTGAATCGCCGGACCAGGGGCCGCGCACGGGGCCGAACATGTTGCGGCCCAGGATGAAGGCGCCGAAGTTCGCCATTCCGCGTTCGGCGAACTCGTTGTCTACGTCAACAGATCCGCCTTCTTCGCCATGCATTGCGCGGAATGTCTTTGTGTGGAAGAACCACTGAAAGATCTCGGGCCCACGCTTGCCCAGCGGATCGTTCAGGCTCTGTTCAATGCCCGCGCCGAAACCGTCCAATGAAACACCGAATCCTGCAACTCGAACCTTTGGCATGTGCCTGTGCTGCTCGCCTCCCAAGACTCATGCTAGCGCTGCTCGAGGGGAATCCGATGGATGATGCTATTGACAAGCGGATGCTTTTGCATTAGTGTTATTTTTACACGAAGTACGTTGTGTACTTTATACGCGAAGTAGCTGGGAGGTTTCGTCATTTCTTACAAGTACGACTATCCGCGAGCAGCGCTGACGGTGGATTGCGTCGTCTTTGGGCTCGATGAGCAGGAGCTGAAGGTGATGTTGATCCAGCGCGGATTGCCGCCGTTTGAGGGCAAGTGGGCGCTGCCGGGGGGATTCGTGCGGGTGGAGGAGACGCTCGATGAGGCGGCGCGGCGGGAACTGGAAGAGGAGACGGGGCTGAGCAAGGTTTTCCTGGAGCAGCTCTACACGTTTTCCGAAGTCGATCGCGATCCGCGGGAACGCGTGGTTTCGGTAGCCTACTATGCGCTGGTGAATCTGCGCGATCACCAGGTGCACGCCGCGACCGACGCCCGGGATGCGGGTTGGTTTGGCGTTCATGACGTACCGAGTCTTGCTTTTGACCACGCCGATATTCTGCGCGCTGCGCTGGAGCGACTGCGCGGGAAGCTGCGTTATCAGCCGGTGGGCTTCGAGCTGTTACCGAAGAAGTTCACGCTTTCCGAACTGCAGCATCTGTATGAGCTGGTGCTGGAGCGCACGCTCGATAAGCGCAATTTTCGCAAGCGCGTGTTGGCGATGGATCTCTTGCAGGAGACCGACGAAGTGCAGCAGGACGTCGCCCATCGCGCTGCGCGGCTTTACCGCTTTGACGAGCGCAAATACCGGCGCCTGTTGAAGACCGGATTCAACTTCGAATTATAAGACCCTTGCGGGTCAGCCGCCTCCTGATAGGGAGAGCTGCGTCTCGCTAAACACTATTACTGTCTTAGGAGAGAGCATGCGAGCAATCGTGCAAAGCAAGTATGGTCCGCCGTCGGAAGTATTGCGAGTGGCAGACATCCCGCAGCCGGCTATCGCCGAAGACGAGGTGCTGGTGCGCGTTCACGCGGCTGCCGTGCATGCCGATCTCTGGCATGCGGTGACGGGAACGCCTTACTCGTGGCGGTTCATGACGGGATGGCGCGCGCCCAAACGTCCAGTGCCAGGGACTGACCTTGCGGGCGTCGTCGAATCCGTCGGAACGCGGGTGACCAGCTTCAAACCGGGCGACGAAGTCTTCGGTACGACCATGCGCCGTTTCATGCTCACCAATGGGGCCGCGTTCGCGGAATACGCATCGGCACCTGAACAAAGTCTGGCTTTGAAGCCGCAGAACGTCACTTTTGAGCAGGCGGCGTCGGTCGCCGCGTCCGGCTACATCGCCTATGCGAACCTGCTCCGGCTTCCCGCGAACATGCAGGGACAACGGGTGCTGGTGAATGGCGCGGGAGGTGGGGTCGGCACAATCGCTCTTCCGATGTTGAAGGCCCGTGGCGCGCACGTGACGGCTGTCGATGCGGGGCCGAAACTCGCCATGCTGCAATCGCTCGGCGCGGATGAAACGCTCGACTATACTCAAACGAACTTCGTCGAGCAGGGCATTCGGTATGACCTTATCTTCGATGTCCCCGCCAATCTCTCACTCGAGGAGTGCAAGCGCGCACTCGAGCCGGCCGGGCTCTACATGTGGATCGGCCATGAACATTATGGCCACGCAAAGGGCGGCACGTTTCTCGGCCGAGGCTTCCCTCAGATGTTTCGCCTGATGGCGAAAGGCATCCTCGGCGATCCGAATCTACCCAAGATGAAATTCCCCAGCGTGATTCCGAGCTTGAAAGACGCGATTACCGCGATGCGCGACTTGATGGCTGAAGGAAAGTTGATTCCGTTTGTCGAGACGTATGCGCTTGAAGCAGCGGCGGAGGCGTTTCGCGTATTAGAAGAGGGCAAGGTGCTCGGAAAGATTGTGCTGGTGCCGGAGAGCGCGCGGGCGACGGCGCGACGTTAACGCTGAGGCGAACCGCGACCGCTTTATAATCGCTCTATGCCTTGACACGTATATTCCGCATGGAGTATATACAGAGGGTGGAATCTGTGTTCGAGATTATTGCAGAGCCGAACCGGCGGGCGATTTTAAGGTTGCTGGTGTCGGCGCAGCAGTCGGTGGGACAGATCGAGCGGCAGCTTCAAATGCCGCAGCCAACCGTGTCGAAGCACCTGCGAGTGCTGCGCGAGGCCGGGTTTGTGGAATCCACGGTGGACGCGCAGCGCCGCCTCTACCGGCTGCGACCGGAGCCGCTTCAGGAGCTCGATGCGTGGCTCGTGCCATTCCGGCGATTCTGGTCGGCCCATGTCGATGCGCTGGAGCAGCACCTGGACCGCATGGATGCGTCCCTCTCCCCCATACCATCCAAACCACCGAAAAACCGAACAAAAAAAGCGAAGCCAAGGAGAAAAAGATGATCGAGCGCGATCAATACACGCCGGGCCCGGCGAGCGGGGCGGAAGTCCAAAAGGATGGAGAGAAGTGGACGCTGATTCTAGTCAGAGAGTTACGTCACTCGCCGGAAAAGGTTTGGAAAGCGCTAACAGATCCGGCGCATCTGCGCGAGTGGGCGCCGTTTGAAACCGATGGGAGCCTGGGTGCCGTTGGAACGGTGAAGCTCACCTGGGTGGGGACGCCCACGCCGCTTGAAACGAAGGTGACTCGAGCCGAGGCGCCCAAAGTGCTCGAGTACAACGACACGCGATGGGAACTCGAAGCCGTCGGTGGCGGCACGCGACTGACACTGTGGAGCACTATCGATCGCCGCTTCATCTCCATGGGGGCTGCCGGGTGGCATATTGCTTTCGATGTTCTGGATCGGCTTCTCAGCGGAGCGCCGATCGGCCGCATCGCAGGCGGGGACGCGCTGACGTTTGAGGGCTGGCAGCGGCTGAACGCGGAGTATGCCAAGCAGTTCGGCATTGAACTGCCGAGCTGGCCGGCGCAGAAGTCGTGAACCGAGGCAGATCGCAACAACAATGCGGATATCCAAAGCTCAAAACGAGCTATCACCAGCGCAACGGAAAGAGCTGCTCGGAGTCTTGAAAGGCCGTTTCGAGAAAAACATGGGACGCCACAAGGGTCTGGTATGGGGCGACGTCCAAATAAGGCTGGACGCCAGTGCGGCGAAACTGTGGTCGCTCCATGAAATGGAAAAGACCGGCGGCGAACCGGACGTCGTCGGTCAGGATGAAAAGACGGGCGAGTACATTTTTTATGACTGTTCGGCGGAAAGCCCGAAAGGCCGCAGGAGCGTTTGCTACGACGGCAGGGCGCTGGAGGCTAGGAAAGAACATAAGCCGGCAAATAGCGCTGTGGAGATGGCGGGCGCCATGGGTATTGAGCTATTAACCGAAGAACAGTATCGGGGCCTGCAGAAACTGGGGGCGCTCGATGCGAAAACGTCGAGCTGGGTGAAGACACCGGATGAGATTCGAAAGCATGGCGGCGCGGTTTTTTGTGATCGGCGCTATGATCACGTGTTCCTGTATCACAACGGCGCGGAATCTTACTATGCGGCGAGGGGATTCCGGGGGGTGTTGAGGGTTTGAATTTGCCGGGAATCGACGCGCCAATGGAAGAAGCCAAGGGCATTCAAATCCTCGTGGAACAAGAGATACAGCGTATCGGCGATTCGACTCTTCTTGCGCGGATTCGCGAACTACTGGCACTTCCATACGCGGCCGAAAGGCAATGGGACTACGGCACCCCGGATGAGCAATTCACGTGCTGGACAGTCGTAGAGCATAGCCCATCCAACACGGGAATTGCGTATTGTGCTCATGGCTTCGGTCCGTCATACCCCTGGGGACTCGTCTTTCTATCGGGTCCACATATGAGCATCGGGATGGATGCATGCTGGTACGCGTCGCTCGAGGATGCGATGCGGAATAGCCAAGCCTGGGAAGGACCCAATCCAGACGGTTACGAATCCAACTGAGGGCTTATGCCGAGCGCAGCTAAAATAGGTGCAAGGGTTGGAGTTGTCCATGAAAAAGCCCGCCGCAGTTGAATCCGCCTCTGCCAGGATCGACGAGAAGATTGAGGCGCTCTCTAGCCAAACTGGCGGGGGTGACTGGCGTGGGAAGATGCTCGCGAAAGTGCGCAAGATCATCCATGAGGCAGATGCGGAGATCGTCGAGGAGTGGAAATGGGCGAAGGCGACATCGCCTGGGACTCCTGTCTTTTCCCACGGCGGCATCGTGTGTACCGGAGAAACCTACAAGAGCGTCGTCAAGTTGACATTCGCCAAGGGAGCTGCGTTAAAGGACCCTGCCGGTCTCTTTAACTCGAGCCTCGCGGGGAATGTGCGGCGCGCTATCGACATCCATGAAGGCGACAAGGTGAATGAAGCCGCTTTGAAGGATCTCATCCGCGCGGCGGTGGCGCTGAATCTCGAGGGCAAGGCCAAATCCAAACCTAAGCCGGGCCCCAGAGCAAAATAACCTCCCGATGCCGGAAATTCGCTGCGCAATCGAGGGCCTATTGTTGGAACGCCCTTACGGTTGAGTTACCCCTCCAAACTAGCTTGTGAATGAGGACCATTCGTTATGAACGCCGAGGTTGTCTCTCTCGTTGAAATCGGCACCGCGGACGCCTCCCGAACAGGCCCGTTTTTCCAATGTGAACCGACGCTGGACGCAGCCGGCACCCTTTCGGGAGTTGCTTTTCGTGCGGACGATATCTCTCAGACAATTATGTCGATCAGGTCCTTTAACAGGCGGTTCGTGATCAACTCATATCCGTTGTCGCCGTTCGTCAAAATGACGAAGCCCGATTTCCGCGGGATCGAGAACATCGCCTCGGAATGCGCTCCGGTGTCATCGCCGCCGTGGGCGATGAAGTCCCCTTTATCGAGATGCCAAATCTGCCAGCCCAGGGCCCAGGACATGGGAACGGGAGCGTCCGGGATGTCTACCTGGGGGCGCAGCATTTCCTCGCGGCTGGCTTGGTTGAGACGATACGTGTCGGCGGGCTTGGGGTTCATCACCTCGATCAGGAATTTCGCGTAGTCAGTCGCCGTGGTGAGCAAGGAGCCAGCCGAGCCATAGCGGGCGACGTCCATCGCAGTGGCTTCAGCACGCTGAATGGGCTGCCCGTTCTTATCGTGCCGAGCAACCAGCCTGTGCCCGATCGTCTCATTCCAGACGTATCCACTCGAAGTCATCCCGAACGGACGGAGAACATTTGCCGCCATGTAGTCGCCGAAGTCGGTTGCGCAGACGCGGTAGCCGAGTTCAAAGCTTTTGCATTTGGCTGGGTCAGTGTGGCCCGTCAGGCGCGTGACCACGGATTGCAAGTAGTGGTAGCCTTCGCCCGAGTAAGACCATTTCGTGCCGGGCGTGAAGTTGATTCGCATGGGCTCTTCTTTTGAGCGCCAGTTGGGAAAGCCGGTGGTGTGGGACAGGACGCGGCGAGGGGTGATGAGTTCGAGCCGTGGATCGCCTTTCAGGAAAACATCGGGCGTGTATTTCGTGAGCGGTGTGTCGAGATTCAGAATTCCTTGCTCGCAGAGCTTCATCACGCGATAGGCGAACACGGGCTTGCTCATGGACTGGGCCTCGAAGAGCGTGTCGTTGTCTACCGCATCGCCAGTGAGTTGGTTCTTGACTCCGAAGCCTTTGCACCATGCGATCTTTGCGTCCTTGATGATCGCGATCGACGCGCCAGGGACGTGCAGTTCCGCCATGAGTTCGGCGATTCGCATCTCGGGATCAGCGAGCTTCTTTGACGAGTCGCTGCCTTCGTTCTTTGGCGTCGAGGCGTGGTTATTCGGCGAACATCCGAGAAGCGGGAGGAGAGAAACGCCTGCGACACTCTGGGCGCCCGTTGTCAGGAATTTCCTTCGAGTGGCTAGCATGTTCTGGAGATTAAATCACAGAATATTGCTCCCGCGAGCGTTCACGCTTCAGATTCGGCTGGCTGGTGGAACGATGTTGTTCAGACGCAGGTAGACGACCATTTGGCCGTAGATGTCCTGCGAGTGGCCGAGCATGTTCCACGCCAGGCGGGCTTTGGAGCACGGGCCGGCGAATGAGGTGTTGACCAGTTGCTCGATGGTGGAGTCGGTTTGCTGCTGGAGGACGGCTGTGCCGAAATCGTAGGAGTCGGCGAGGGCTTGGATTGCGAGGGCTTTGGATTCGGCGGCGGTGGTTGGGAATGACGGGGCCTTCGCGTTGCCCATTAGCTTAAAGACGTCGACGTTCGAGGTTGCGACGTGGAGGATCTGTTCCCCGAAGGTGCGCTGTTTGGGCGTGGGCTTGAAGCTGAATTTCTCGGCGGGCATTGCTTCGGCGATCTGGATCATGCCTTGTTTCTGAAGGCGCCAGTCGTCGAGGAGTTCGGCGAGGGGTTTCTTGGCAGGTGGCGCGGGTGCAGCTGGAGTCTGCGAGATGCAGGAAGCAAGCACCGATGCTATTGCAATCAGAAGAGCGAACGATCGGGGCTTCATTGGGTCTCCTGAAGACGAGGATACGCGGCGGCAATTTCGGATGGATAGGAAAAATGGAACCGCATTCCCAAGCAGCACGATAGCCATGCCGGCGATTGCTATTTGCCAGCTGATCTTCTTGACCAGATCGTTGACGGCTGCGTCGGCGAAATCGGTTTGAGGGCGGCGCGCCCTCGATTGCGGGGTACTGCCAACACCCTCTAGTCCGTATAGTAAATCAGTACCACTAGACCGTTGTATTACAGGTACCGTCTCCTCTAACATTGACTCATTCTTAATCTCGCCTCTGGGAGGAGTCGTGTGATGAAGTCCTTGGGTCTGCTGCTTGGGATGTCCGTTCTGGCCGCGCTCCCGGGAAACGCCGCCACCTTTAATTTCAGCGGTACGTTTAACTCCGATACCGACGTCGCATTCTTCACGTTTACGCTGTTGGCAGACACCCCAGGCACCCAGCTTTTCACGACTTCTTACGCGGGAACAGGCGGGTTTGAGCCGTACCTTTCGCTCTATCTCGGTGACGGTACACAGATGAATCCGGCGCAACCGGGTCCGTGCCAGCCGCCGCTGGTGGTCGATATTCCGACCGGAATCTGTGGCGACGTGTACTATCCGACGACGCTTTCTTTTCCCGGCGGGGTTTGGGGAGCGGGTACCTATATCGTGGCCTTGACGCTGTACGGCAACGGCGGCATTGGGAATCTCGGCGATGGCTTCTTTGTGACAGATGTTCTCGGGCAGCCCGCCGGGACCAACTTCAGCTGTACGGAAAGCTATCAAGGCATCCCGGACCCTTTTTCCCCCACGGATCCGTTTTGCAGCCTCTCCATTCCTGGGGTTCAGCGCAACGGTACCTGGGCCCTGCAGATTGATGGGGTCGATAGCGCGCAGCAGTTGACTGCAACTCCGGAGCCGGGGACTTGGGCGATTACGCTGGTGGGTTTGGCGTCGCTCGCCGCGCGGCGCTTCCGCAAGAGCTAGCGGGAGGGTGGGCGTTCAGCCCGATGGCCGATTTAAATCGGCCTCAGTTCGATAGACTTCGTTCATCCCCCTACAATTGGCTCTTTCCTCGGATGGGACCGATTGAAAATCGGTCCGCAGGCTGAATGCCCTCCCAAGTGAAACCAGTACTACTCCGTAGGGTTAGTTCCATTCCGTTTGATCTGAGGCGATCACAGAGCGATTGCGTGTGTAAATAGCGAATACAAAGGCTGTACATACGAAAGCGCGGGCTAGAGGCGCGCAAACTTGGGGCACTTCGGAGGGAACGAACGTGGCAAACACAACAATCTGGATGACTTTGGCGTCGTTGGCACTGGCGATAGCGCCGGGGTTATCGGCGCAAACGGTTGAGGGGAATCAGCCAACTGCTGTCGCGGTGAATTTTGCACCTGTAGTAGAGGCGCAACCAGCGCGGACCATGCCGCGAGAGATGCCAGACGCCGCGTGGTTGGTTGCGGGGGCTCGGGAGGCGAAGGAACGAGCGTTGGAAGCGCCGAGGCATCAGGCGCTGTGGAAGGCGAGCTTGCTGGCCGTGGCTGCGGCTTCGGCGCTGGATGTGCATTCGTCGTGGGGGAAGCGGGAGATGAATCCCTTGCTGGCCGATGCATCGGGGCGGTTTGCGGGGCGGGGGTTGGCGATCAAATCGCTCATCACGGGGAGTGCGCTCGGCGTGCAGTGGTGGATGGTGCACAAGAAGCCATCGATGGCGAAGTATGCGGCGATCGGGAATTTCGGGATGACGGCGATTTACGCGCGGATCGCGGTGCACAATTACGGGAATTCGCGATAAGCATCGTTGGGCGTTGCACTCGAAACAGAGCCGCGTGCGTGAGCGCGCGGTTCAATCGATCGACTAAACCGGGCGCTGACGCACCCGGCTCTGTTTGGGCATTGCGCTATCGGAGCAGTTCCTCGGCGTACAGCGCGCCGGCGGGGGTGTCTTCGTGCTTGAAGAAGACGTACACGTCTTTGCCTTGGTCACGGAGCGCGGCCACTTGAGACGCGATGGCGGCGCGCTCGTCGGATCCATAGTCTCCTTTACGGAGGCGGAAGTAGACGAAGTCGGCGGTGACCTCGGGCGGGGTTTCGAGCTTGTCGGATTCGGCCAGGCAAAGCGCCGCGTTCTTTTCGCGCAGCAACGAATAGACCTCGGGGGCGAACCAGCTCTTATTGCGGAATTCAAAGGCGAGCCGGATATCGCCCGGCGTGGCTTTCAGAAACTCCGCGAGCTTCGGCGCGTCGACAGCCAAGTTCGGCGGCAGCTGAAACAGCACCGGCCCCAGGCGCTGCTGCATCCGCAGGGGATCGATGGTCTTGAAGAAAACGTCGACGAATTCGCTCATGGCGAGCCTGTCGAAATGCGTGATCCGCTGGTGCGCTTTGATGGCGAACTGGAATCCGGCGGGCGTGTCGCCTATCCAATTTTCGAGCGTCGAGCCAGAGGGCAGCCGCCGAAAAGTGTAGTTCGATTCGACGCCATTCAACCGCGTCGCATAGTGCGACAGGAATTTCTTCGAAGCGAGCTTCTCGGGATAGAAACCGGGCTTCCACGCCGGATAGGAAAAGCCCGAGGTGCCCGCGAATAGCTTTCCCGCTTGGGACATACGTTTGAGGATATCGCGACGATCGCCGGTAGGATGCCGCATTTGCAGCATCGATGCGGACAAGTCCGCATCCTACCAGCGCCATGTGGCATCGTTAAAGGTCTATGTCCTTGCCGGAATCGGCGCGTCAGTTTATCGAGAGCCAGGCGGCGGCGGTGCGCCGGTTGCCGAAGCGCCGGGCGATTGTGTTTCCCGAGGGCGGGGATGCGCGGGTGGTGGAAGCGGCGGCGCGATTGGCTCGGGAGGGGCTAATCACGCCGATATTGATTGGGGCGAAACCGGCCAATGCGCCGGAGGGCTTGCGCTGTGCCGATCCGGCGACATGCCCGAAAATGGCGCGCTATGCGGCGCTGTTGCATGAGCGTCGGCGGGCCAAGGGCATGACGGAGACCGAGGCGAATGCCATCGCGCGGCAGCCTCTTTATTACGGGTGCCTGATTGTGGCATCGGGCGATGCGGATGGATTTGTCGGAGGGGCTGCCAACAGCACCGGCGATACGGTTCGTGCCGCGCTGCATTGCATCGGCGCGGCGCCGGGCGTCACTACCGTTTCCAGCTTCATGGTTATGTGCACGCGCGAACACGGCGTGCTCGCCTTTGCCGATCCCGCGCTCGTCGTGGAACCCTCGCCGGTCGAGCTCGCTGAAATTGCGATTTCGACGGCAGCCAGCGCCAAGCGCGTTTTGGGCATCGAACCCAAAGTGGCCTTGCTCTCCTTCTCAACCAAAGGCAGTGCCAAGCACAAGGCGGCCGACCGCGTGGTGGAAACCCTTCGGATCGTTCGCGAGCGCGCGCCGGATCTGTCCATTGATGGCGAATTGCAAGCGGATGCTGCTTTGGTTGCCGCTGTCGGTGCATCGAAGGCCCCCGGATCGTCCGTTGCGGGGAATGCTAATGTCCTAATCTTTCCTAATCTCGACGCCGCGAATATTTCCTATAAGCTGGTGGAACGTCTGGGCGGAGCCGCCGCCTATGGGCCGTTTCTTCAAGGCCTTCAGAAACCGGCCAATGACCTTTCACGCGGCTGCTCAGCCGACGATATTTACGGGACTGCGCTGGTGACAGCACTGCAGGGCGCGCCATCTAGAGAATTTTGAAACCGAGCCACGTGCGTGAGCGCGTGGTTTCCGCCGCACCTAACCGGGCGCTCACGTACCCGGCTCTGTTTCAATATTGCAACGCGCGGCGCTCCGGTACCATCAAAGGGGTTGTGGGCCAAGGAATGCAGCGACGGGATCTTCTGTTCGGCTTTTTAACCGCCGGCCCCCTTCTTGCCGCTGAATCGGCTGCGCGCAAGCGGTTGACGATGGTTGAAGAGGATGCCGCTCCTGCTGGCTGGGTCAGTTTCTCTCTTAAAGAGGTGAACGCTCTTGCCGCTGAGACGGTGGCGCGCGAATTCCCGATGGGCATCACCAATACGAACGTCGAGCTCGGGAATAATACGGCGATCGGCAGCGCGCGCATTGATTTTGCCAAGGTCCGCGAGGCTTCGACCGGGGAGGCTCCCGGCGCGTTGAGCCGGTTGCTGCTCGGCGGGGAGAAGGATGTTTCCGTTGAAGCGAGCTTTCGGTCGGCCGAGGGGGTGTGTACCATCGATCCACAGCGTGTGGTGGTGAGCGGCCTCGAAATCCGTGGACGCGTACTTGACTGGCTGATTGAGAATTACCTGTTGCCGCTGTATCCGACTGCCAAGATCGGCATGCCATTTGAGCTGGGGCTCCACATCGAACACGTGGAAATTACGCCGGCGCGCGTCCGGCTCCATATTGTTCGTTAAGACGCTGGAATACGCACGCGGGCAGCCCCGTGGCGTCAGCCCGGGGAATTCATCCCATCAACACTGATTTCGGGTTACATCGCGGTGTTCCCCGGGCTGACGCCGCGCGGGGCTGCCAGTGTTGGAAGCGACCAACTCATCGGCTTAAGACTAATGTCTGACCGCTTCCCGTCCGATGTTTACCTCACATGGCTGAGTTCTACGCTCCACGTGGCGGCGACCTGTCGAAGTCGCTCGACAATCTCAAGCGCCGCCTTAACGAAGGCGCGGCACCGCCATTCGCATCTCTGAAGGCGCCCTTGCCGCCGGCTTTGCCTCCTCTTCTCCGCCGCGATCCGATGGCACCGGAACCGCGAGCGTCTTCGTCCCGACGGCTGTTCCTATTCGGTGGTGTGGCCGCGGCGCTGCATTTTGGTTTGTCCAAGAAGGACAATCCGGCGGGTGCTTCTGTCAACCAGCTCGCCGTGCGCGTCACGGGTCTCGTGGGTAGCGATGGCCCCGCAACACCGGAAGCCATCGAACAAATGGCGATGGCCGGATCGTATTCCACGGATTTCAGCGAAACCGACGCCCTCACCCATTGGTGGCAGGCGATGAAAGACGGGCTGGTGCTGGAGCCGTTCGAAAAGCAGATGTCGGCGGTGCCGCATGGTCCGAGCCTGGCGACGCCGACGCAGATGATGCGCGACGGCTTCGCGCGATTCCAGTTCGTTCAGGATCATCGCCCCGCCGGATTTATTCTGCGCGGGCAGGATCATCGCGACTACTATCGATTGCTCTATACGGCCACAACCAACCGCGGACGCCCGGAGATGGTGCTTTCGGCGCGCGTACGGCGCTCAGGCAAAGAGAGGGAGATTGCTCGCGAGAACGTGAGCGATCTTCGCCTGGCGACGATGACACGCGCGCACATCAGCGTCCAAATGGAAGGCGCGAACTTCGCGGCCCGGCTTCATTGGGTGGAACCGAGCCGCATCCCAGGCTGGACGATACCGAAGGAGAAGGTGATCGCCACTTGGAAGGACGATACCTTCCGCACGGGCGCGATGGGCGTGTGGGGGTTGGAGGATGCGTCCGTACCTGGTGAGTTCCGATTGTTGACGGTCGAGGCGGAGGTTTGATGCAAAGGGGCCAAGCCATGATGAATCGCTCCGAATCGGTTTGGAAAAAGATCGCGCACCAATGCGGGGAGTTCGCGCAGGATGGCGCGCTGTGGCTGATGGGGGTGGCGGCGCTCGGCGTAGCCAATGTCGCTCTGAAGATGATTCCGCTCGATCCGGCACAGAGGGAGATGATGGAGTCGATCCATCTGAATGCCGTCTATGCGACGATCCTCGTGGCATCGGCAGGCACGGTATCGCGGCTTTTAGTGGTGGCGCTCGATCGATTGGGCTCCTGGGAATAAGATGCTGAACGGACTGCGGCAGCTTGCGTCCGCGAGCCTGTGGCATCGCGCCAAAACGTATCTGTTCTCTGCCGGTGCGTTGACGGCGTGTCTCACGCTCGCGAAATTCGATCCGGTGAAACGCGTGGGCGATGCGGGTTGGTGGATTGCTTTCGCGATCGGGGTGCTCGCGGTGGTGAGCCGCGCGGTGGCACCGGCGAAGACGATCGTCGAATATCCCGTGGGCCAGGCGCGCCACGAAGAAGATCTCGCCAAGCGGAGCTTGGTTCGCCAGTCCATTCCGTAGGGAGGGTGCGCATTCAGCCCGCGAACCGATTTCTAATAGGTTCTTCTTCTTCGTAAGCAGCTAAGTCCAAATCGCAAAGACCGATTGAAAATCGGTCTGCGGGCTGAATGCCCACCCTCCCTTACTAGGCTTCTTGTTAGGCTTGGGGGAATGGAAAAACGGCGCATTGGTTCGCTCGAAGTCTCTCTCGTCGGGATCGGCTGCAACAATTTTGGCTGGCGTATTGGCGCCGGTGAGACAGCAGCTGTCGTCAATGCGGCGATCGAAGCGGGCATTAACTTCTTCGATACGGCGGACATGTATGGTGCGGGCGAGAGTGAGCGGTTTCTCGGCGAGGCTCTCGGCGACCGGCGGAACGAAGTGATTGTCGCGACAAAATTCGGTCTTCCCATGGGTGAAGGCAAAGAGGGCGGCCGGCCGGAATACGTGAAGCAGGCGGTCGAGGCCAGCTTGCAGCGCCTGGGTACCGACCGCATCGACCTTTATCAACTGCATCGCCCGGATCCGAAGACACCGATTGCCGAAACCCTCGGTGCATTGGATGATTTGGTGCGCGCCGGCAAGGTCCGCGAGATCGGTTGTTCCAACTTCACGGCGGCGATGATCGAAGAGGCGGACGCGCTGTCGAAGCGCGAAAAGATGGCACGGTTCGTCAGCGTGCAGAACCACTACAGCATGATCACGCGTGAGCCGGAAACGCACGTGCTGCCGGAATGCGAGCGCCGCGGCATCGGCTTCCTCCCGTACTTCCCTCTCGAGAACGGCCTGCTCACGGGCAAGTATCACTCGGGCCAGCCGCTACCGGAGGGAAGCCGCGGCAAGGATGAATTCGGCCCCAAGATCTTTACGCCGGACAATCTGATGCGCGCCGATTCGCTAGGCCAGTTCGCACGGCAGCACGGCCACACCATGCTGGAGCTCGCTTTTGGTTATCTGGCATCGCAGAGCGCTGTGGCCTCGGTCATCGCTGGCGCGAAGAATCCGGCGCAGGTGAAGGCGAATGCGGGTGCGATTGGCTGGAAGCTGACGGCGGAAGAGCTGATCGAAGTGAGGGCGCTGCTGGCCTAAACGTCTCGTCCGGCATACCGCTGAAGAGTCGGCTACTTTTGACTATCCGCGGCCCTTTCGATCGCTTCGACATCTGCGAGATCCTGTCTTCTTCCGGCGGCCCGCTTCGCGGCTAGCAGGTCATCGCGAGAAATAAAATTCGCTCGCAAGTTTGTTTCCTGATCGAAGATCTCATCCATGCGGCGACCAGGCGGCCTCAAATTCAATACCCGGAATTGCCGTGAGAATATCGACACCAACGGGCTCGCGCCCCATTCGGAAGAAGGGACCGGGCTCTTCAAAATCCGCAGAGCTCAAACGCAGCGGGGCACCGAATTCAGCCAAGGCGGCAAAAATCGCGGCCGCATTCTCTGGATCAGCCTTCACCAGGATGTCGAGGTCTTTGGTCGCGCGTGGCTGAGCGTGGATCGGATCGCTACTGCATGGGCGCCGACGATAAGGTACTTAACGCGATGGGCGTTCATCCTCGCTACAACAATTTTCACACGCTCTAGTCCCATCTTTTCTGTAACTTTCACGGCCGCCCCTCATCTGATAGGCTGGTGCACTGGACAGCCCGTCCAGCCCGAAGGACCCTGATGAAAGCTGCCTGTTTGCGCAATAGTTCTCTGCCCGGCGCCAGCCAGCTCTTTTCCCATTTTCTCTACGATTTCGACCGTGTGCGCCGTTTTTACGGCGAATCTTTCCTCGATCCGGCTTCCTTTGCGGCTGCTGCGTCGCAGATCCATTTTCCCGACGAGCGCCGCGCCGCCATTGTTGACGCCCTGCGCGAACAGAATGGCGAATCGGAGTCTTTGCGCCGACTTTCGCTGCCGGGGACGGTCGCCGTGGTTACCGGTCAGCAAGTCGGTTTGTTCGGCGGACCGGCATACACCATATATAAAGCCCTCACAGCCGTCGTATTGGCGGAGCGTCTGACTGCGCAGGGTATTGAAGCCGTGCCGGTGTTTTGGCTGGCGACCGAAGATCACGATTTCCCCGAGATCAATCACGCCTATAGCTTCGACGGCGCCCATCAGTCGCATCGGGTCAGCGTGGAGGGTGAGCCGGCTCTGCCCTCGCCAGTGGGTGGCATAGTTCCGCCCTCCTATCCTGTAGACGGATTCGCTGAGACATGGGATAGCCAGCCGTTCGCCGACGAGGTCACTCGGCTTCTGAGCGGGGCATATACCTTGGGGCGCAGTTTGGGCGAAGCGTTCGTCGCATTGATGCGCGCCCTGATGCCCAATTCGGGACTTCTTTATCTCGATCCTTTGCGTCCGTCCTATCGCGCTGTCGCCGCACCGTTTCTAGCTGACGCGGTGAAGCGCTCGGATGAGCTGGGCGACGCGCTGGCCGAGCGAAATAGCGAGTTGATCGATGCCGGCTATCACGCGCAGGTCCATGTTGAGGCGTCCACGTCGCTGTTCTTCGTCCTCGAAAACGGTCAGCGGAAGTCGCTGAAACGCGACGGCCTGACCTTTGCGCTGGGAAAGGAGAAGCTGTCGGCGGAGGCACTCGCCGAACGCGGTGCATCGCTTTCGCCCAACGCGCTTCTGCGACCGGTGATGCAGGATTACACGCTACCCACCATCTGCTATGTGGGCGGCCCCGGCGAGATTGCGTATTTCGCGCAATCGGAGACGCTCTATCGGCGGTTGCTCGGCCGCATGCCGGTCATTGCGGCACGCAGCGGCTTCACGCTGATCGATTCCCGCTGCGCCAAGTTGATGGCGCGCTACGGCCTGAATGTTCCCGATGTGTTCGGCGAAGAAAAGCTGCGCGAACGCATTGCTCGTCAACTGGTGCCCGCCGCGCTGCAGTCAAATATCGCGAAAGTGAAGGCGGCTACCGAGCGGCATCTCGGCGAGCTCGACAACGAGCTCCATCAGTTCGACCCAACGCTCGCTGCCGCGCTCAAAAAGACACAGGCTAAGATCGTCCATCAACTCGCGCGTATTGAAGCGAAGACGTTGCGCGAGACCCTGCGCCGCGACGCCCGCGCTTCAGCTGAAGCCGCTTACCTCACTGGCTCGCTCTACCCCGATTCGCACCTGCAGGAGCGGCACTACAGCATCCTGCCCTTCCTGTCCCAGCACGGCTTCGATCTGATCGATTCGCTTCGCTCACACATCCATCTCGACTGTCCCGACCATATCGTCGTCCACGTCTGAGTTTGCGTATCCATTACTCCGTAGGATGCGGCCTTGTCCGCATCGATGCGCCCAAGGGCGCATCCTACGACCGCAATTTACGATGTGTGGCTGATAATAGAGCGAATGCTCATTCCCAACACAGTAAAACTGGCCCTGAAATCGGGCAAGACGCAGTATGGCTGCAATCTCGGGCAGCTGCGCTCGCAAGACGTCGTGAAGATTGTGGCCGCCGCCGGTTATAACTGGTCGTTCGTGGACATGGAGCACGGCGGGTATGATCTCGAGACCGTGCAGGACATCTGCCGCATCGCTTCCACGGTGAATTTCGCGCCGATCATCCGCGTGCCGGAGCTCACCTACGCACACGTCGCCCGCGCGCTCGACGTTGGTTCCGCCGGCATCATGTTTCCGCGCGTCGAATCGCCCGAGGTGCTGCGCGAGGCTATTTCCTGGACGCGCTTCCCGCCGCTTGGCACCCGCGGCTTCGGCCTGACGCCGTTTCACTTTGAGCATCGCCCGCTGTCGATGACGCAGCAGATGGACGAGGTGAATTCGAACACCATCGTCGCGCTGCAAATTGAGACTAAGCGCGCGTTTGAGGCCCGCGAAGAGCTGCTTTCCGTCGACGGTATCGACGCGGTGATGGTTGGCCCATCGGATCTTTCGATTTCCCTCGGCGTCCCCGGCGAATACGACCATCCGAAAATGGTCGAGACGATCGAAGCGATCCGCGATACGTGCAACGCCAAAGGCATCGCCCCCGGCATCCATGTCCGCTCCACCAAACTCGCGCGCTTCTGGAAGGAACGCGGCATGCGCTTCCTCAGCTGTTCGTCGGAGACGGCGATGTTGTTCGAACGGGCAAAAGAAATCATAGCGACAATGGAGGCCTAAGCCTGCCCGGAAGATTTGCCGCCCTGCGACTGGCGAGCCGCTCCACTGTTCCGCCCTGTTAGAAGAGGCGGAACAGCCGGGCCGTGACCGTCCAAAGGGGCCTCGCTACAAGCCAAAAGCGTCTCGCTACAATGGAGAGTCGCATGAAAATCGGCAGCTTTATCGCCGGGATTGCTCCGTTCGCATTTCTGGTGGCGGGGACGGCCCTTTCACAAACGGCAGCGCTACAATCTTCCGCCTTGCCGCAGAACGATATCCCACCACGCGCGCGGAGTTATCGCGAGCCCCTGGCCAAGCGCGCCAAAGTTTTCCCGATTGGTAAGCCCGTCGCAATTCCTGCGCCGCTCGGATTGCCGCCCGTGCCGATTCCACCCGATAATCCCCCGACCGCCGATACCATCGCGCTGGGGCGCAAGCTATTTTTCGATAAGATCCTGTCGCGCGACAACACCATCGCCTGCGCCAGTTGTCACGATCCGAAAGCCGGCATGGCCGACCCGCGGCAGTTTTCGCTCGGCGTGGGCGAGGCGAAAGGCACACGCAATGCGCCGACGGTGATCAATGCGGTCTACAACAACACGCAGTTCTGGGATGGCCGGGCGGTTTCCCTCGAAGCTCAGGCCGAAATGCCGGTGCCGAACGATGTCGAGATGCAGCATTCGCTCGTCGGAGTTGAGCGCCGGCTGAATGCCGATCCCGCGTATCGAGCGCTGTTCGAGAAAGCCTGGGGCCCGGGGCCGATCACCTATGAGATGGCCGCGAAATCCATCGCCAGCTACGAACGCGCCCTGGTCGCGGGCAATTCACCTTTCGACCGCTACCGTTACGGAGGCGACAAGACCGCGATGAATGCATCGGCTGTGCGCGGCATGAAGCTCTTCATGAATCCATCGCTCAACGGGCCGAGCTGCATCAGCTGCCATCGCATCGACGAAAAATACGCGACGTTCACCGACGCCCGCTTCCACAATACCGGCGTGGCGTGGAATGCCGAGACGCAGCAGATGACCGATCAGGGCCGCCAAGCAATTCACCCCAACGAACGCGGCCGCCAGACCATCGGCGCGTTCAAGCCACCGACCTTACGAAATATCGCGCTGACCGCGCCGTACATGCACAATGGCAGCATGAAGACGCTCGAAGAGGTGGTCGATTTCTATTTCGAGGGCGGGCGCAAGAACCCATCGCTCTCGCAAGATGCGCCGCGGTTGCCGTTTGAGGCATCGATCGTCGCTCCGGGTCAGGAAGCACAGGCGAAGCGCGATATCGTCGAGTTCCTGAAAGCACTTACCAGTCCGCTGCCGGCGCTTGCGAGCGCCCCGTGATGCTTTGGGAATGGAATGTTCGCGAACACGCCATAATTGGCATGGCTCGGCGTGCGGTGTGCGGCCTGGGAGTGCTGCTCGCTTCGGCCTGGATACTGGCCGCGCAGCCCGTGGCTTATTACTTCGTTCAGATCTCCGTGCGCAATACCGACGCCGGACTTCAGGTTCGCAGTGGCGGCGGCAAGATGACCTTCACCGGCAATGCTGTTACTTTTGAAGGCCAGGCCGGCACAGGCAACCAGGCGGCGACGGCGTTGTCGGAGAAGACCGGCTTCAATGCGGGCGTGATCGGAAATCCGTTCTTTACGAGGCAGGGCCTCCGGGTCAAGCTATCGGCGGACGGCAACATTCTCGTTGGCTCCAGCACCGAACTCGGATCGAGCGCCGGTTACGACCTTATGGTTGCCGTGCGTCAGGGTGCGGCAGCGCCAGTGAATGGCAATTATGGCGGCGCTTACTTTGCCGTAAAAAAAGGGGAAGTTGCGGGCCTGTCGACGGCCTTCCTCGATTTCGCCAGCAGCTCCGGCCGATGGAATTCGGCAACGCTGGTGGGCCACACCGCCACGCGCGACGACGTGAATCGCGAGGAACATCCGGCCAACGTCACCTATACCTTGGATGCCAACGGCGCGGGTGTGCTGCATTTTCCCGCGGGCTCGGACTTCCTATCCGGCGACCGGCAGATGATGGCTTCGGCCGACGGCAAGATCGTGCTGGGATATTCGCTTCGTGCCGATGAGCGCGATATTTTCGTGGCCCTGCGGCGCGAGCCGGACCGGACCGCCGAGATGCTGCGAGGCTTGTATGGGATCGCGGAGCTCACTGCTCAGGTGCCATTCGCCTTCGACGCTGGTGCGATTCGATGGAGCGCCGCAATGGGCTCGTTGTATGGGGACGGGGCCTCGCGTGTGGAACTTGTCGAGCAGGTCGCCAAACAGGGCGCCGCGAACGTGGGGTCACTGGTAACCGCAAATACCTATTATTCCGACTCGGCAGGGCATGCCGCCTTCGTGCCGGAATTGGGCCCCGATCGGCGGCGCAACAATTTGAATTTTTCGAGCGACGCATTCGTGGGAGCGCAGGTGGGCGCCGTCGATGAGTTGACGCTCGAGCACGGCATCGCATTCGGCGTCCGTCCGGCGCCGTTCGTGGCCGAAGCCGGATGGACCGTAAATCCGATGAATCTACGCATGCTGCCGGCCGCTCCCATGGGCTTCGCGACACTCTATGGGCGGTTCAACGGCGTGCAGACGGCGAGTGCGCAGAGTTTTCCGCCGCCTAAAGAATTGGGCGGGGTGCAGGTGGTGGTGGATGGCGCGCCAGCTCTGCTGCAATCCGTTTCGCAGGATCGCATTCAATTCCAATGGCCCGTTCCCGGAGACGCGGGTGCAGTGGAGATCAAGATCGGGAATACCGCGTTGAGTCCGCGGCTTTCGCCAGCTGGAACGCTGCCCGGCGTATTTCGCGGTGGCGTGCAGCATGCAAATGGGATGCCGGTCGATGCATCCGCGCCCGCCAAACCCGGTGAGACGCTGACCGTTTATGCCGCGGGTATCGATCCGAAGGCGATGCTTCAGATATTCGTCAGTGGACTGCCGGCCAAAGTGGAATCGAGCGCTCCGGCTGCCGATCAGCCTGGGGTAGTACAAATCAAGATCGTTGTTCCCTCCGAAGCGGCCACCGCTTCGGCGGCTCCACTGGGCCTCGCCGCGGGCGATGCGTTCGTCGATCTGGCGGATTTCCCGATTGCGCGCTAGCGCCGCGCGATCAGTGTGAAGGCCACCGGCATTTCCTCTTTGTTGCCGATGATGCCGAACGGCACCGGCGAGGGCGGGTTGATCTTATAGTCTTTCCGCAACACGACGCCCTTGCCTGTCACTATCCATCCGGTGCCTTCCTGTTTCACGCTGACTGTCACGGTTGCGGGCTTTGTGATGCCCTTGATCATCAAATTGCCCGTCACTTCGAAGCCATCGCCGCGGCGCATCACGCCGGTCGAAACGAAATGCAGATCGGGATGCTTGGTCGCCTCCATCATGTCGAGCGCCACGGCGGTCACCTTCTTCTTGTCACCGGCGTCGATCCAAGTGTCGCGGCAGATCAGGCTCGCCGCCATGATCGTCAGATCCACTTTCGAGGCCTCAGGCTTGGAAGGGTCATAATCGAGCGTGCCCGAGTAGCGCTCGTATTCAAACACGTGCACCTTGCCCGACATTAAGCCAGTCTTGTGGACTTCCAGCGTAAATCGAGTGTTTGGCTCGGGCTTGATCGTGTAAGTCTCGGCCGTGAGCGCCGCCGAGCAGAGCAGAATCGCGAGCAGGGTCCGCATGGCTTTGAAACTCCAAAATGCAGAATGCGCGGCTGTTTATTCCGCGCTAGCGGTCCAGGTGATAGGCTAGCTCGCCTGCTTCGATGGCCGCGTCGAGACGGTTCTGCGGAGGCGGTAGCGGGCAGGTGGCGAAAGGCGTGAAGGCGCACGGCGGGTTGTATGCTTTGTTGAAATCGATCGTCACCTTGCCGTTTTTAGCGAGATCCGAATACAGAAAGCGGCCGGCATCGTAGGTGGATTTTCCGGTCGTGAGATCGCGGAAGATGTAGAACAGCTCGCCTTCGTCGACCACGGGTTCAAGATGCAGCTTGCGGCCGTTGAGGGTGAATTCGACCTGGCCGGTGGCTTCGTAGGTTTCTTTCACGCCATCGATCACGGTGGCGACAATCACCTTCTTCGGAGCGGGATAGGGGATCCAGCGGGCTTCCACGCGGTATTCGGGCTTCGTCGGGTAATATTTGAGGCCCTTGAATTCGCGCCGGTATTTGCTGTTCTTGTCGCGTAGCCGGATGCCCTGTCGGCCGTCGCGCTCGATCACGATCATCGTCAGCGGACCAATCACGAGCTTGTCATCGGCCCCCGAAACGTCGGGGCGAAGTGTTTGCCATTTGCCGTCGTAGTGCGCTTTCACCGCGCCCTTTTCGTAGAGGAATTCCACGGGCGCCTGAATGGCGGGGAATTTGTTGAGGCCCGGTTTAAGCCAGTAGAGACCGGCGACGGTCGTCCAGCCCTCATCGGCTACAAGGCGCGCCTCGCGATCGTGGCGCCATTTCGCAATCTCGTCCTGATAGGTGACGGCAGCGGCGAGAACGGTAGCTAATCCCACGAGCGCAGCAAAAGCTCTCATATTTTCACGGTAGCAAGTCCGTGCCTGACCAGTGATGGCCAGGTCGCGAATATGCTGGAGCGACCGTGCCATTACTGGCACGGCACGGTTAGACCGCGGCGGACTTCGCGATTTCTGCGGCGCTCTTCAAGCTCTCGATTTTCCAGCAAAACTCGAGAAGCCGCTTGGCTTGCGCGGCGGGAAGCACGCCTTCGGCAAGATCGAGGAACTTCGTTTCGAGCGCAGCATCCGACATCGGATTCTTCGCGCTCCCAACGGCGTGATCAATTGTTTTTTCAAGTTTGCGTCCATCGCTCAGCGTCACGGTGACGCGGACCTGATCTTCAGCGATGCCCGTTTCCGGCGTTGCGGTCACGAGAGCCGCAAGCCGGGCGACGGCCGGATCACGCACCAGGGCATCGCTGAATTGCTTCTCACCAGCGGCACCCGCAACAATTGCTACCGCAGCCGCATGATAGACGCTGAACTTGCCTTCGAGTCCCGTCGCCGGCTGCCTCTTACCCGTGAGCTCCAGCACCAGTGGATGCACCCGCAGATCGATCTTTTGAATCTGCGCGGCGGTTAGCTTGTATTGATTACGCAGCTGAATGCATGCATCGATCGTCGGATGAATGACGATGCCGCAGGCGAACGGCTTATAGGAATTGACGGAAATCTCATACGTCTCGCCGAGCTTGTTCGTGATTTCGCCCCATTTGTGCTCTGTAGAAAGCACGTTCACCCAGCCGGATTTCGCTTCCAGGCCTTGATCGGAACTGGTGTAATTTCGCTGAGCAAGTAGCGCGGCGGTGAGGCCGTTCTGCGCGGCGCGGCCGGGGTGGAAGCTCTTCGTCATGGAGCCGAACATCTCGCGCAGTCCCACGGGCTGCACGGCGGCGAGGCCCAGCGCCCAGGTCATCTGCTGTTCGTTCAGGCCGAGCAGCTTGCCCACGGCAGCGGCGGCTCCGAACGGCCCGACAGTTCCCGTGATGTGCCAGCCCGCGTCGTAATGAGCGGGATAAACCGCGTTGCCAATGCGGCATTCGGCTTCCACGCCGATGACAAGGGCGTTGAGGAAGTCGCTTCCTGACACGGGCCGATATTCCGAAAATGCAAGAATCGCTGACGCCACCGGGCCGGCGGGGTGAATGATGGTGCGCAGATGCGTGTCGTCGTAGTCGAAGACGTGTGAACTGATCCCGTTCATCAGCGCCGCATTGATTACATCGAGCCGTTCTTTGCGGCCCAGCACGCTCGCCTGGCCGGTGCCCGCGAAAGGTGTGAGCGCCGCGATCGCGATGTCAAGCGTCTCGTGCCGCGATCCACCGACCGCGCAGCCCACCCAATTGAGCAGAGTGCGCGTGGCTTCTTTGCGAACCGGCGCGGGCAAGTCCTGGTAGCGGGCGTTCACCAGATAGCGGGCTAGCTTCTTGGTGACGTCTTTCGGCGGTGGATCGGGCTTGACGGGCTCGGCGGCAACGGCGGTGTGAGCGGCAACTCCGGCCAGCGCCACGGCGCCAAAGAACTGTCTGCGATCGGTAGGCATAAAGCTACGTCGATTATGCCGCAATTCATGAACGGAGCCGGGTGCGTCAGCGCCCTGTTGGGAATTCGCAATGGTAAGAAACCGGGCGCTGACGCACCCGGCTCCGTTTCGGCTTCTGAACTGGGCTCCCGCGATAGGGAGTCCGTGCTTATTTGCAGGAACGACGTTAGCGCGCTAGCGCTTGGCCATGACACGCCAGATGCGGCCCTTTTCGCTGTCGGTAATCAGCATCGAGCCATCAGGCATCTCAGCCAAACCATCAGGACGATACATCGCGTCGTTCGGATTGGAGATCGACGTCTTGCCAGTGAAACCGTTGGCGAAGACTTCATAGTTGCCGGAGGCTTTGCCGTCCTTACCGAGCGGCTGGAAGGTCACGTTATAACCGGCCTGCACCGGCGTGCGGTTCCACGAACCGTGAAAAGCAATGAAGATCCCGTCCTTGTACTTCGCCGGCCAGCCCTTGCCATCGTGGAATGCCAACGCTACCGGAGCCCAGTGACCGGGGAAGGCCGCGGCCGGGGGCGTGAAGCTGCCGCACCGGTCGCTGGATTTGCCGTCGCCACCGTACTCTGGCATAGTGATGAACTTCTTCATCGTGTAGTCCCAGAAGCAATACGGCCAGCCGAAATTCGACCCATCGACGGCGCGCCACAGTGGCTCGGCCGGGCGCTCGGCATTTTCCTGCGCGGTGAACTGGCCGGGCCAGAGTACATCGAGCTGGTCGCGCGAATTCATGGCGATGTACAGCGCATCCATGCCTGTGCCTTTCGGGCCCCAGCCGATGGCGGGCATCTGGCGCATTCCAGTCGCATAGCGCTTTCCGTCCGCCTGTTTCTGGCCGAGCTTGTTTTCGTCGAAGCGCCAGACGCCGGCGTTCTTCTCGAGAATTGGGCAGGGATCCTGACCGGGGGATTTCGGCTGACGGTCGGCCTTCTGACACGCATTAGAAGGGGCACCGACATTCAAGTACATACCGCCTTTGCCATCGAAGGCGATGCCCTTGTCACCGTGTTGCGCAACGCCGGGCAACTCATCGACCACTATCTCCGCAGCACCGGTCGGCTTCAGCGTGCCTGGGGTCAGCTTCCAGCGCCGCACGGTATTGAAGCTCGCGGCGTAGAGATAGCCGTTGCGGATGCCTATACCGGTGAGGTCGCCATCGGCGAAGTGTTCCTGCACCTCGAATTTGCCGTCGTTATTCGCATCGCGCAGGCCCAGGATGCCGCCGGAACCGGCCTTGCCGCGGATCTCCTTCATCGCAACGTAGGTATCGCCGTTCGGCATCACGGCAATATGGCGGAGCGAACCTTGGGTACCCAAGCCGTCGGCGACCACTTGGGCGCAAAATCCGGCCGGGAGAGTGATGCCCCCGTTGTCGGCGTCGCACGCCGGAGCGGCGAGCAGGGGAAATGCCAGGCTGAACAGGGCGAGGGGGATCCGTTTCCCGTAATTCTTCATACAGTTAACTCCTGAATTGGTTCCGTTGACACTACTTCGGTGAGAACTCTTTCTAGACTACCTTGTTTCTAAAATGTGACTGTGGCCGCATTCATTCCATTGAATCCATTGACCGTTGGAACGGATACTCATTGGCACTGATAATGGGAACCAACCCCACATGCGAACGAGTGTCCTTACAGTCCCGATTCAGAAGGTCGGCGGTGCGCAGCCGATGGATCATGATGTCGTCGCTGTCGAAGAGCCGATACAGATTCGCATCAACGACACCGATGTGGCCATTACGATGCGGACGCCGGGGCATGATGTCGAGCTCGCCGCCGGCTTCCTGTTCACAGAGGGCATTCTTCATTCGCTGGATGATGTAGTGGAGGTCGCGCAAACTGAGACCTCCGTCACCATCGCGGTGCGCGCCGATGCTTCGCTCGATCTCGATTCTCTGGCGCGCAGCTCATACCTGTCGTCGAGTTGCGGCGTTTGCGGCAAGGCTTCCATTGATGTGCTCGCCGCGGCGGGTTGCGTGAGTCCTCCCGCCGATCGCCCGCGGATTTCCTGGGATCTCGTGGTCCGGCTGCCCGACCTTCTGCGCCAACGCCAGCGCGTATTTGAATTCACCGGCGGCCTCCACGGCGCGGCGCTGTTCCGCCCGGACGGCGAGTTGGAGTTGGTGCGCGAAGACGTGGGCCGCCACAATGCCGTCGACAAGCTGGTGGGGCGCGCATTCCTCGATCGACGCCTGCCGCTGAGCAATTTCGTGCTGCTGCTCAGCGGCCGCGTCAGTTTTGAGCTGGTGCAAAAAGCCGTCATGGCGGGCGTACCCTTCATTGCCGCCGTGGGAGCGCCCTCGAGCCTCGCCGTCCAAACCGCGCTCCGCTTCGGCATCACGCTCGCGGGCTTCGTTCGCAACGGCAGCTTCAATATCTATTCGGGGGAGGGGCGCATTGAGAAGTCCGCGGGAACCCCGTGAGCCTGGCGCTAAACTTGCGTTAGAACGTGAATATGCAAACCGCAAAACTGGGATTCATCGCCAGCGCCCTTGCGCTCGTCGCATTCAGCCAGGCTTTTAGCCAATCCAAGGCGCCTACCGTCCGCAGCGGAGTCTACACGGCAGCCCAGGCGACCGCCGGCGAGGCCCTCTACAAGGCCAATTGCGCCTCCTGCCATGGCGCCGAGCTGCTGGGCAAGGGGCAAACTCCGCCGCTCGAAGGCGCCGATTTCCTGGTGGCGTGGCGTGGGATGAGCCTGGGCGTTCTGTTCGAGAAGATGCAGTCCTCCATGCCCGCCGATAAGCCAGGGTCGTTAAAGTTGGAAGAGAATGCCGCGATCTTGGCGTATCTGCTGAAGGCGAATAAGATGCCAACTGGCTCGACGCCGCTGTCTGCGGATCCCGATGCACTGAAGATGATCGAGTGGGGCAACTGAGTTAGCTAGGCGGCATTTTTGAACCTGTCGCTCACGCACCAGGCTCCGGGTCGGAATTGGTTAGGGTTTCAGATAGCCGCTCTTCAGCAGGATTTCCTGCCCTTCTCCCCCCACGACAAACGCCGTGAATAGCCGCGATTCCGTCGGATGTCTCGTGGATGTAAGAGTTCCCATAGCCTGATCCAACGGCTTGTACAGCTCCATTGGAACCAGAATCACGCGCCCTGGGCCCTTCATCACGAGCGAATAAGCCGCAAATGCGGCATCCGCGTTCCCCATCGCCGCCTGCTGCCGCGCCTGGTTGATGTTGGCCGCATAGACAATTTTCGGCTGCACCTTCCCCCATAGCTTCGAGGCCCTCAGGGCATCGACCGCGGCGGCTCCGTAGGGCGCAAGATCCGGCTGCGCGACGGCAACAAAGCGCACGCCCGGTTTCGCCAAATCCTTCATTTCCGCCACGCCCAGCTGCTCGCCCTTCGGTATCCACAAGGCCAGCTGCCCCAGCGCGTACAGTTGCCGGCTCTCGCTCGTTAGCTTGCCTTTCTTCACTAAATCGTCCACGTGTTCGGTATCTGCGGCGGCGAAGACGTCGAATGGGGCGCCATTCTCGATCTGCTGCGAGAGCTGCGCAGTGGAGCCGTAGCTGATCACAACGTGGATCTTCGTCCGCTTCTCAAACGCCCGTGCGAGCTCGTCCATCACACCCGTCAAATTGGCGGCCGCGCCGACTGTGATCTGGCGGACGTCGAACGTCACGGTTCTGCATCCGGAAAGCAGCAGCGCGCAAGTGGCCAGAGTTTGACCTTTTAAACTCACACTGTTATTTTAGGACAACAACCTTATCCCCACCCGATGCAACGCCGGCTCTCACTTGGCTTACTTCCACTTTTCGTTGTTGCCTTGCAAGCTCAATCGACGAAGACCGAGCTCTACGGCACCGTGAGTGACCCATCAGGGATGCCCGTCGCCGGGGCGTCGGTCGAGCTTACCAATACCGGCACCGGCGTCGCCCAGACCTCGATGTCCACGGATGACGGCGCGTATCATTTCTTTGCGCTGCCCGCCGGCGAATATAGCGTCGAGGTCAGCAAGCAGGGCTTCTCACGACTGAGGCGGGAAGGCTTGACGCTACACCTTGGCGAACAGATCGATCTCGCGCTTAAGCTGGCATTCGGCGAAATGACGCAGTCGTTGGATGTCACCGCCGCGCCGCCGCTTCTGCAGAGCGCGCGCGGTACTTCGAGCTTTATCGTCGATCAGCGGCGCGTCGTCAGCCTGCCGCTCGACGGCCGCAATTATGTTCCGCTACTGGCTCTTTCACCCGGTGTGAATCTGCCGCCTGGCCAGTTGCTGCCGCGCTTCAACGGCAGCCGCCCGCGCACCAGCGAATACATCTACGACGGCATCAGCGTGCTGCAACCCGAGCCCGGCCAGGTAGCCTACTACCCGATCATCGATGCCATCGACGAGTTCCGCGTCGACACCAACAGCTACTCGGCTGAATATGGCCGCTCCAACGGTGGCGTGATCATGGTGAACACCAAAGCGGGCACCAATGCGCTTCACGGCAACCTCTATGAGTTTTTTCGCAATGAGGCGCTGAACGCGCGCAACCTGTTCGCCACCACCGGCCCAAAGCCGCAATTCCGCCGCAATCAATATGGATTCACCCTCGGTGGGCCGCTGCGGAAGAACAAGACTTTCTTCTTTGTCGACTGGCAGGGCACGCGGCTCTCGACCGGCGTAGTGCGCACCAGCACGGTGCCGACGGTGGCGCAGAAGAGCGGCGTATTCACCACAGCGATTTTCGACCCGGCGACGACGCGGCAAATCAATGGGGTCTATGCTCGCGATGCTTTCGCTGGCAACACCATTCCGCTGTCGCGCATTGACCTTGTGTCTCTCGCGCTGCTCAGCCACTATCCCGACCCCAACGTGGCGGGTACCACGGCGAACAACTATCGCCGCGTCGGTAACGACACGACGGCAGCGGATCAGTTCGACACCCGGCTCGACCGCTACTTCGGCGCGCGCCAGCGGCTCTTCGGCCGCTACACGTATTTGCGCGATGATTCGAAACCGACCACCCCACTGCCCGATGGCAGCGGCACCTTCACCGCCACCTTCATCGGCAAGACGCTGACGCGCGCCGATAGCCTGGTCGTTGAACACACCCACACCGTTTCGCCCGGCGCCGTGAATCAGCTTCGCTTCGGCTTCACCCAGCGCGGCTTCTCACGCAATGCCCTTGCCACCGGCACGCCGGCCACTCAGCTCACCAAGATTCCCAACATCCCACTGTCGTCATTCACCGACGTGCTTCCGACGTTCGACATTGTCGGCATGCAGCAGTTGGGACCCCCCGCGAGCGGCAATGCGAATTTCACCACGTCCGTCTCGCAAATCATCGACAACTTCTCCACGATTCGCGGCCAGCATAGTTTGAAGATGGGTGCCGATATCCGCATCCAGCGCCTCGACGCTCTTCAGCCGCCCAACCCGACTGGCAATTTCCAATTCACCACCATATTTACTGGCGCTTTGAGCCCTGCCGGTGTGCCCTCCGGCGGCAATGCCTTCGCGTCCTTCCTGACCGGAGCGGCGACGCGCTTCACCATCGACGCACAATCGCAAGTGCTGGGGCCGCGCGCCAATATCGTCGAATTCTTCATTCAGGACGACTGGCGGGCAACGCGGCGGCTCACCCTCAATGCGGGCCTTCGGTACACGCTGAACTTTCCCTCGACCGTCGCCAATAACCAGGGCGCGGTGTTCAATCTGAAGACGCAGCAGCTGGACTACTTCGGCCAGAATGGAAACCCGACGAACGCGCGCAGCACAACCACGGACAACTTCGGTCCGCGCATAGGACTGGCGTTAAAGATCACCGATTCGTTCGTTGTGCGGGCGGGCTACGGCCTTACGTGGATCGAACAGGCCGGCATTACGACGCCCTTCACCACGCCGCTGTTCCCGTTCATCCAGACACTGACACAGCAGACGCTCGATAACATCAATCCGGCGCTCGTCCTATCGACGGGGCCGACGGTGAAGCCGCAACCGGCGACTCCGGACGCGGGTCTCGGCCAGGGCGTTTTTGGCGTGCAGCGTGACAACGGCAGCGGCTACGCCCAGCAGTGGAACCTCAGCCTGCAGAAGACGCTCGGCACCAACTGGACCATGGAAGTCGGCTACCTCGGCTCGAAACTGACGCGGCTTGGTGTGCCCGATATCAACCTCAACCAGCTGACGGTCGAGCAATTGAAGCTCGGCGCGCAGCTCAACCAACAGGTAGCCAACCCCTACTTTGGACAGATACCCGCCGGCACTTCCTTAAGCACCCCGACAGTGCCATTCGCTCAATTGCTTCGACCATATCCGCGCTTTGGCACGGTCACCTTGTATCGCAACAACATCGGCCATTCCACGTATCATTCCTTCCAGTCGCGCCTGGAACACCGGTTCTCACACGGGTTGACGGCGAGCGTCGCCTACACGTTCTCCCGGCTGATCGACGACGCGGGCGCGGTGTTTGATTCGGCGGTGCTCACCGGTCCGGTTGCCGCTTACCAAGCCGCCGACAGCTTCAACAAGCACCTCGAAAAAGATGTCTCCACCGGCAACGTGCCGCACATTTTCTCGAGCGGCTTCGCCTACGAAATTCCGGTGGGCCGCGGCCGCGCGCACGCGCTCACCGGCATCCTCGACACTCTCGCCGGGGGATGGCAGATGAGCGGCATCATTCGCTTCCAGTCCGGCAGTCCGCTGGCGCTGACACAGGCGACGAACGCCAACGCCGCCTATGGCTTCGGAATCGAGCGCCCGAATCGCATCGCCAATCCCTACCTTTCCAGCAACGAGCGCACGACGAATCATTTTTTCAATACCGGCGCCTTTACGGCGGCACTGCCGTTCGCGATCGGCAATTCCAGCCGCAATCCAGTGAGCGGGCCCGGTTATCAGACAGCCGACCTGATGGTTGGAAAGTTCTTCCAGCTCACCGAGCGGGTCCGCGCCGAGTTCCGTGGCGAGGCCTTCAACATCGCCAATACGCCCCCGCTTGGCAACCCCAACGTCAGCTTCGGCAATGCCGCATTCGGCAGCATCACCACGGCGCTTGATCCGCGCGTGTTTGAGTTCGTGCTGAAGCTGCATTTTTAGATGGCAAGAATGGCAGCCCCGCGACGTGAGTCCGGGAATTTCGCGAAGTTTCGGTGATTTCCCCGGCCTTATGGCGCGGGGCTGCGAGAATGGATAGTCGTGAAAACGAAAGTCGAAAGCCGGGTGGCGGAAATTCGCAAGAGCCGGGGCGTGGGAGCCTCGGAGCTCGCCAAGCGAGTGAACGTCAGCCGGCAGACGATCTACGCCATCGAGGCGGGCACCTACGTGCCGAACACTGAGGTGGCGCTGCATCTGGCTCGCGAGCTCGAAGTCACAGTCGACGCGCTATTCCATCTGCACGCCGGTGACCAGCCGGCGCCGGAAGAGATCGCCGCCGAAATGCTGAGCGCCACCCCCGCCACCAAAGGACAACCAGTGCGCGTCTGCCAGATCGGAGCGCGCTGGGTCGGCGTCCCCGTCAGCGCCACTCCTTATTACATGCCCGAGGCTGACGGTGTTCTGAAGCACGCGCCGAAGAGCAATGGCCGCGCCGAACTCATCGTGTTCGCCAAAGACGAAGCCGCCGAGAAGCGCCTGGTGTTGGCGGGCTGCGATCCGGCAACCAGCCTGCTTTCAAACATGGTGGAAAAGATCAGCGGCGTCGAAATCGTCTCCGCCGCCGCGTCGAGCCGCCTCGCTCTGCGCTGGCTGCGCGATGGCAAGGTTCACATCGCCGGGTCGCACTTGGAAGATGCCAAGACCGGCGAGTTCAACCTGCCTTACATTCGCAAAGAATTTCCTGACAACGATTTCACCGTCTTCACCTTCGCGAGGTGGGAAGAGGGGCTCGTTGTTGCCGCGGGGAATCCCAAGAAGATCCGCAAGATTGAGGACCTGGCCGATCCCAAGACCCACTTCATGAATCGGGAACCCGGCTCCGGCAGCCGTGGGCTCGCCGACAAGCTGACTCAACAGGCGGGCCTCGCGCCCGAGAACATCCTCGGCTACGACCGTGTCGCCTATGGCCATTTGGCCGCCGCCTACAGCATTGTCGCGGGGGAAGCCGACGCCTGCATGGCGACGCGCTCCGCCGCCCGCGCGTTCGGCCTTGATTTCATCCCCCTCCACAGCGCCCGGTACGACCTGGTGATGCGCAAACGCACTGCCGACCAGCCGGCGATCAAGGCGTTTCTCGAGGTGCTTCAGCGCGCATCGCTGCGCCGCAAACTCGAGGTACTGGCCGGCTACGACACTTCGCAAACTGGCGCGCTGGTTGCTTAGGTAATCGAATTCAAAAGATCACCGATGCGACCACGCCATTACTGGTGTGGCACGGTTTTTATTGCGTGATCCGGGCGGTTTGGAGTTTGCCGTCGGCGGTGCTCCAGGCGAGGAATGTTCCATCTGACGATTCCACCAGGCGCGGATAACCGAGGCTCATTTTGTCGCCCTCGGCGGCTTGCACGGCGGGGCTTGCCATTCCAGCGGCGTTGATTTGGCGAACCAGCACGCGGGTTTTGCCCGTGCCCTGTTCGAGCCAGGAGACCATCGCCGTCTTGTCATCAGTAAGGGCCGCGGAGGTGAACCCGTAGGCATGGCCGGTGCTAACCACGGCGGCCTTGCCAAACGTCGCGCCGCTGTCGTCGGAAAATACGGCCTGGACTTTCGGTGCATTCCCGGCACCGGTGTACCAGGCCACCACCACATGGTCTCCCTTGGCGGCAACGGTCGCGGCGTTGATGGGGCAGGCGTTGATCTTCCAGTTGTCGGCGTGGATGATCTTGGGGGCAGTCCACTTGCCGGCCTCGAAACGCGTGACGGCGATGTCGCGAATGTCGGCGGGCGTGTGGTCACGGAAGGCGACGACCAGGCCCTTGGTCGTTTTGGCGACGGCGGTGGGGCAGCAGGTGCAGACGTCGGAGTCGATGCGCTCTTCCTTCACCTCTTTGCCCGCGGCGTTGACGACGGTGCGCATCAGGTACGCCGGGCCGTCTTCCCCTTGGGGTGTTTCGAGCCACAGAATGGAGGCCTCGGCCGGGCCGCTTGCCACCATTGACGCGAGGCCGTGCTCGACCTTGGTGCGGTCGCGATGGGCGATCGAGGGCAACGTCCATTTCACGCCGTCGACGGAGGACGAAACATAGACAAATTCGGCTTCGCTTTCTTCATCGGGCATTTCGATCCAATGGGCCATCCAGAGCTTGTCGCCGAGTTGCTGAACGCCAGGGGCTTCCGCGGGGTGGCGGAAGAAATGGCGGCCGGAGGTAATGGTGCGGGTTTCGGACCACGTATCGCCGCGCCGCACGGCATAGCGCAGCGCATAGGCATCGGTTTTCGAGCCCTTCACTGGCTCGATCCAGCTGAGAAGCGCGCCACCGCCGGGAGTGACGGACCAATTGGGCTGTTGGCTTCCCGCGGCGGTAGGGTTCGCGACGGCTTGGATGGCCAGTTTCTGCGCGTATAGGGCGGGAACTGCGGCGAGTGAGATTGCAGCGAATGCGAGGAATGCCCGGTGTTTCATCGACTCGATCTTAACAGTCCGGGCACCGGTTCCACCGGATGATACCGGCGATTTGCCGGTGGGCCAAGTTCTTCGAACGCTTGTCATTCGCTGCGGTTGGCATTCCACGCGCCTAACGTAGCAGCGGCGCGATCCGCTCTGGGACGATCGCGCCGCTAACCTACGGAATTCAGATGAAATCGAGCGCCGCCACAACCGTGACTGCCAGCTACACGTTGTACATCGGCGCGGCGACGCCTTTATTCCGGAGGTACATTTCGCCGTAGCCGCGGGTGTGGGCGGTGTGGATCATGGCCTGGTAGAGCAGGTCGAGGCCGGTCATCGACGGGCCTTTGCCGTTGCCGAAGGTTTTCGTAAGGTCGGCGTTGGTGAGTTGGGCAACCGTGCCGATGCTCCAGTCAAAGAGCTCAGTGAGATATTTCACGGTTGCCGCCTTCGAGACGTCGCCCCGTGGGGCGGCCGGAGCGGGGCCTTTACCGAATTGCCCCAGATAGAAGCCTTCGGCCTGGCCTAGATGTTGCAGTTCGGCGCCGAACGCGCGGGCCTCGGGGAAGGGCTTGTAGTCGACGTTTTCAGCGGGCATGACCTCGGCGACCTTCAAGGTAAGGTCTTTCGATTTCTTCCAGTGATCAACGAAGATTTCGATTTCCTTGTCGGCGGCGCGAGCGACGCCCACGGTTGCTGCGGCTGCGGCAACACCGGCCAGCGAATGCATTGCTTTGCGACGATTCATATAGATAGCTCCCAAATCATTGTATGCGGAGCACGGTTGCCAGGCGTCAGTAACGTTCATTCAGGCGATGAAATGATATGATCGCTGCGGAAGTGTTGGGTAGGCCGCAAGCGGCACAGAGGGCAAGTGATGAAGAATCTCGAGGCGTTGAATCTGGATCGCAGGCTAGTGCTGAAACTGTTGGCTGCTGGTGCTCCCGCGCCGCTTGCGTTCGGCGCGACACGGAAGACCGTTAAGATTGTCGAGTTCGATGCCGCCGGCGTGCGCACGGGCGTTGTGGAAGTCGAAAAGGTTGAAAAGACCGACGCCGAATGGAAGAAGCAGTTGGGCGGCGAGCAGTTCCAGATCGCACGCCAAGGCGGCACGGAGTATCCCGGCTCCGGCAAGTACAACAAGAACCACGAAGACGGTCTCTATTCCTGCGTCTGCTGCAACACGGTGCTTTTCGATTCCAAGACGAAGTTCGAATCCGGCACCGGATGGCCGAGCTTCTGGCAGCCGATCGCCAAGGAAAACGTCAAGGTGAACCGCGACGAATCTCATGGCATGGTCCGCGAGGAAGTGGTTTGCAGCCGCTGCGAAGGCCACTTGGGCCACGTTTTTGATGATGGTCCCCCGCCGACCCATTTGCGTTATTGCATGAATTCGGCGTCGATGAACTTCGTGCGGCGCAAGAAGTAAGCGTAGCGTTCCGCTCACTCGATCCATCGTCGATTTCTCATCCAAGCAGGGCGAGGAATTCCTCGGTCGTTGGCGTGGCGATACCGATGCCGTTGAGTTCGCGGATGCCCTGTTCGTAGACACCGGAGGTCGCGTCAGCGATGAGCGCCGCGCGATAATCTCGCATGCTCGCTCCGTAGAGAGTCGTCCGTGGGCAGTTCGGGAAATTGCAGCCGATCACGACGACGGTTGTCACGCCCAAGGCTCGCAGGTGGCGATCGAGCGGCGTCTCATGAAATGCATCCCAGCGCGGCTTGTAGATGGCCCATTCGTTGAAAGCGAGCTGCTGCAGATTGCCGTTCAGCAGCGTGTCGCTATTGAGCTGGAGATTTGCCTGGGGCTTTAGGGGATCGACTAACTCCGCGCCGGACGAGCCGGGGCGAACCACAACCTTTCCCTGCTCGATTGCTTCTCTGCGGCAGATATCCACGTTCGCGCCGTCGGCCTGATAGAGCCGGACAACATGGATGATCGGCAGGGCGCGTTGCCGGTAAGCTGCGACGATACGCTGCATCCTGGGCAGGCAATCGTGGGTGCCGGCGATCTCGGCCGGGGCTCCGGGTAGTGTGAAGTCGCGCTGAACGTCGATGGTCAGCAGGGCAGAACGAGCAAGGTCCGGCGTTGTGTATTTACTTTGCATGGGATGGCTTTGCCTTGCCGCCGGGTGGAATATAACGGAAACGAATGAGAAAGATTCGATCACCCTTGCCGTGTTTGGCCACCTTCAGCAGGTCGACAACGCCGAGAAAGCCGGAAGCGCGAGCAAGCGCGGGAGTGATATCGGGCAAGCCGATGGGCTCGATGGAATCCACTTCAATTTCGCCGGGCGGCATCGAGTAACGATTGCCCGCGATTACGTGGGGACGAGTCCAGATCCGAATACTGCAAGTGATCTCTCCGCGCTGAACTCCTTCGCGGAGGCGCTTGGTGAAGACCATGCTGAGAGTGTAACTCGCGATAAGAGGCGATTCTTCCGCCTGTCTAGAATGGGAACCGGTGCCTAACGCGAGTCAACGAGCGCGAGTATCGCGATTTCTGCTTCCGTTTGCGGGTATACCCGCGCTCACGTTCGCCCTGCAGCGCTTCATTCCTGCCAATGCGATCACAGCCGGGTTCGCCTATCTCCTTTTCGTGCTCGTTTTGGCGAGCATCTGGGGGTTTGCCGAGGCTGTGCTTGCGTCGGTTCTCGCCACGCTGGCGTTTAACTATTACTTTCTGCCGCCGCTCCGCACCTTCACCATCGCGGACCCCCAGAATTGGATTGCGCTCTTCAGCTTTCTCGCAACCGCGCTCATTGCCGGTCAGCTCTCGAATGTCGCCAAGCGGCGGGCGACGGACGCCATCGATCGGCAGCAGGATATTGAACGGCTCTATACCTTCAGCCGGGCGATCCTTCTAATTGAAAGCGTGGAGCCGTTCGCCAAGCACCTGGCTCAAAAGCTGAGTGAGATATTCGAATTGGATGCGGTCGTACTTTTCGATCGACGCTCCGGCAAGGTATATCGCGCCGGTCCTGTCGATTTTGATGGCATGGAGGAGCAACTCCGTGAGGCCGCGTTGCAGGGCACGGTATTTCATGACGAGACCCGGCATCGTATCATCACCGCGGTGCGCCTCGGGTCGGAACCCATTGCGAGCCTGGCGCTCCAATCACCCCGGCGCCTGGGCACGCCCATGCCGGATTCGGTTTTGCAGGGAATCGCAAATCTAGTGGCGATTGGGCTGGAACGGGCGCAGGCGCAGCATCTGGCTGCCGAAGTCGAAGCGGCCAGGCAAACGGAGCGGCTCCGCACCGCGTTGATCGACGCGATGGCGCATGAATTCAAAACACCTTTGACATCCATCCGTGCCGCAACTTCGTCTCTCTTGGACAATCCGGGTCAAGCCGAACAGGGCCGACAGGAACTCGTGAAAATTGCCGATGAGGAAGCCGAACGGCTGAAAGATCTCATCGACAATGCTGTCGAAATGGCTCGCCTCGATGCCGCCCACATCGACGTTCAGCCCGAAATGGCCAGCTTGAGCAAAATTGTGGATGAGGTGCTCGCCTCAATGCATTCCGCCATTGACGGCCGGCCAGTGCAGGTGAATGTGGAGCCCGGTTTGCCGAATGTGCCCCTCGACCGCCGCCTAGCCAAGCTTGCGATCAAGCAGTTGATCGACAATGCTTTGAAATATTCGCCGCCGGACACGCCCGTGGCGGTCCGGCTTAAAAATACCGGCCACGCGATCTGCCTGGAAGTTGTAGATAAGGGTGCTGGGATTCCGGCGCAGGAACAACCTCGTGTCTTCCAGCGGTTCTACCGTGGTGACGCCATGAATAAGAAGATCCCAGGGTCGGGGCTTGGGCTAAGCATCGCCCACCGCATCGTTCAAGCCCATGGCGGAGATCTGTCGGTGGTCAGTCATCCCGGCGAGACTGTATTTCGTATGACGCTGCCGCTATCCCCGAGGGAGAACGCATGAGTAGCGGAAGGATCCTGGTTGTTGATGACGAGCCGCAAATTCGCCGTATTATGCGCGCCACGCTGACAAGCGCGGGATACGAGATCGACGATGCCAAGACGGGCGAGGAAAGCCTGGAAAAGGTTCGGACGTTTCACCCCGACCTGGTGCTGCTCGATATGAACATGCCGGGGATGGGAGGGCTGGAGGCGTGCCGCGTTATCCGTGCCGATACCAATGTAGCAATCATCATGCTTACCGCGCGCAACAAGGAATCGGACAAAGTAGAAGCGCTGGACGCGGGAGCCGACGATTTCATCACCAAGCCCTTTGGCATGCCGGAATTGCTGGCGCGCATTCGAGCCGCGCTTCGCCGCGTGCCGCCAATGCAACATGCCGTGCCTAAAATTCAGCTAGGGAAGCTCGAAATCGATTTCACCGCGCGCACCGTGGTGAACGGTGCGAAGACGTCTCATCTCACACCGAAGGAACTGGAACTACTTCGGTACTTAACCCAGCATGCGAATGATGTCGTACCACACCGGGAACTCTTGCAAGCTGTTTGGGGGCCAGATTACGGCGATCAAGTGGACTATCTGCGAGTTTTCATCGCAAGCCTGCGCAAGAAAATCGAAGCGGACCCAGAACATCCGGAGTACATCACCACGGAGCCTTGGGTAGGGTATCGGTTCAACCGAGCGGCGGACTAACCTCGACCGCCGATCCAGCGGCGCAATGCGACAACCGACCACACGGCTTCCACCGTGGCGATCTGCCCCAAAGTCCGCGCTACACCGGGAGCGCTGGCGCGGCCCGTAGCAGCGTACCGGCGGCAGCTATGTATTCCCGGTTTATGCGCGAGCTCTTCTTGGCGGTCTATAGTAGTGCGGCGGCAGCTTTATGAAGCCTCTCAAGTTATTTGCGATTGCTACAGCAGTGCTAATAGCCTTGGCAGTCGTCTATGTGACTTATTCCGCGATCAACACGCTTGGGCAACTTGACGCAATAGAGCGCGAGCGGGACCGCTGGCAGCATCCACAAGATATTCTGGCAGCGCTTAATTTGAAGACCGGCGAAACCGTGATCGACTTCGGTTCGGGAGCGGGCTACTTCACTCTGAAACTCGCGCCCATGGTGGGGCGGAATGGAAACGTAGTGGCTGTGGACCTGCGAAGGTTATCGCTGCTCTTTCTGCGGGCTCGCGCCATTCTCAAGGGACGCCACAATATCGAAATCGTTCACTCGCGACAAAGCATTCCAGACCTTGACCGCGGCTCCGCAGATGCAATCTTCGTTTGTAACACCTATCACGAGCTGAACGACCCGGCCTCCATACTGAAACAATTCTTCCGGTCGCTCCGCCCAAATGGGCGCTTGGTGATTGTCGATCGGCTGGGGAGCGCCGATAGCATTCACGCAAAGTTAACACCTGCGGACGTGGCCCTACGACTTCAGGAGAACGGCTTTCAGATCGCTAACCGCCAGGACGCGCTTTTGACCGATCCTGACGGTGACCAATGGTGGATGATTACAGCGACCAAGCCATTCTGACCCAAAACCGCTGCGCGGATTGACGCAACCGTGAGCGCATTAGCGCCCGTGGGGAATGCCGCGGAATCGCCAACTCGTTCATTCCAGATATTTCCTTGGATAGCACCTTGGGTGCATTCACTAAAACGCGATCTTAATAGATTCTTTATGGAATTCCTATGACTTCTTTAGGTCTTAAATCCTACACTCGGGTGTGAAAGAAGGCAAAGAAATGGCACTGGCGCTGCAACGGACCCTTTCGCGCCAGCCGGGACAGTGGGCCGCGCACGCGCCGGCTGAAGTCGACACCAAGCTCAATATCGAGGTGGTCTTTACCACAATCGATGCTACGCTCTCCGCGCTGAAGAAGGCTGCTGACTTGGCAACCCGTCTCTCCGCTCGTATCACGCTGGTGGTTCCGCAAGTTGTGCCCTATCCGTTGCCGCTCGAAAGTCCACCGGTCCTCCTCGATTGGACCGAGCGCCGCTTTCGCGTCCTCGCCGAGCATTACGCGGTTGAAACGACCGTGCAAATCTACCTGTGCCGCGATCGGATTGAAGCTCTCACCGGAATGCTGAAACCGCATTCCATTGTTGTCGTTGGCGCGCGTAAAAGCTGGTGGCCGACGTTCGAATCCAAATTGCAGGGCAAACTACGCCGCGCCGGTCATGAAGTGATCGTCGCGGAGATGGAGTAAGAGCATGTTGGACCTATTGTTTTTGGCTATTGGTTGCGCGTTTCTGCTTGGGTGCTGGGCCTTCACCAAGGCCTGCGACAAGCTTTGATAGGAGAGAACCACGATGGACTACATGATTGCCGGCCTGGCTTCCATTGGGCTGTTTGGGTACCTGATTTATGCCCTGCTGAAGCCCGAGAAATTCTGACCCGAGACACCTGCATCCAGTTATTCCGAGGCATATATGACTAGCGTTGGCATACTTCAAATCGTGATTTTCCTTGCGCTCATTGCGGCATGCGCGAAGCCGCTCGGTTCCTTCATGGCCCGGCTTTTTGAGGGCGAGCGCACCTTTCTCCATCCCGTGTTGCGATGGCTCGAAGTGCTTACCTATAAGGCCGCGGGAGTGAAAGAAGACGTCGAGCAGAAGTGGACGCACTATACGGCCGCGTTGCTCAGTTTCAGCATCTTCGGGTTCGTGCTTCTCTACGCGATCCAGCGGCTGCAAGGCGTGCTGCCGCTGAACCCGCAAGGCTTTGGCGCGAGCAACGTTTCGCCGGACCAGGCCTTCAACACCGCTACCAGTTTCGTGACCAATACCAACTGGCAATGGTATTCCGGCGAGTCGACGATGAGCTATTTCACGCAGATGGCAGGTCTCACGGTACAGAATTTCCTTTCCGCCGCCGCCGGTATTGCAATCGCGGTCGCCCTGATTCGCGGCTTCGCGCGCCAAGAAAAGAAGACGATCGGTAACTTCTGGGTCGACGTAACGCGCGCTACCGTGTATGTTTTGCTGCCGCTCTCAATCGTCGGGGGCCTCTTCTTCGTGTCGCAGGGGGTCATCCAGAATCTCAACCCCTACACGGAAGTGACGACGGTGGAAGGCGCGAAACAGGTGATCGCTCAGGGTCCCGTTGCTTCGCAGGAAATCATCAAACAGCTGGGCACGAACGGCGGCGGGTTCTTCAACGGCAACTCTTCGCATCCTTTTGAGAATCCGACGCCGCTAACCAATTTGTTTCAGATGTTCCTGATCTTTGTCATCCCGGGTGCGCTGACTTACACGTTCGGAAAGATGGTGGGTGACACGCGGCAGGGCTGGGCGATCTTCGCGGCCATGGCGTTGATGTTTCTGATCGGCGTGTTCGTCTGTTACGGATTCGAGCAGGCGGGTAATCCGCTGATCGCCAAGCTCGGCGTACAGACCGATGCAACAGCCGGCCAGTCCGGCGGCAACATGGAGGGCAAGGAAGTTCGCTTTGGCATCGCCAATTCCGCGCTCTTCGCGACCGTCACCACCGACGCCAGCTGCGGCGCGGTGAACTCCATGCACGATAGCTACACGCCCATCGGCGGGCTGGTCCCCATCTTCAACATGATGACCGGCGAGGTGATCTTCGGCGGCGTGGGCGCGGGCCTCTATGGAATTCTGCTGTACTGCATTCTCGCTGTCTTCATCGCCGGATTGATGGTTGGCCGAACACCGGAGTATCTCGGAAAGAAGATTGAGAAGAAAGAAGTGAAGATGGCGATGCTGGCGGTGATCGCCACGGCATTCAGCATCCTGTTCTTCACCGCGGTCAGCTCCGTAATCACGTTCCCCGAAAAAGGCTATTGGAACCCCGCCGGCGCTGCCACGGCGAACCTGAACAACAGCGGCCCTCACGGGTTCGGCGAAATTCTCTATGCCTATACCAGCGGCACCGCGAACAACGGTAGCGCTTTCGCCGGTATCACGGTGAACACGCCCTGGTACGACCTGACGATTGGCATGGCGATGTGGATCGGCCGTTTCTTGTTTCTGATCCCGCTGCTGGCAGCGGCCGGCAGCTTGGTCGCGAAGAAACGCGTTGCATCGACCGCAGGAACATTCCCCACTCATGGGCCCTTGTTCGTCGGGCTTCTCGTGGGAACTGTGGTGATTGTTGGTGCGTTGACGTTCTTCCCGGCCCTTTCGCTGGGGCCGATCGTCGAGCACTACCTCATGCACAGCGGCAGCATCTTCTAAGCAGGATTGGAGAAAGACGAGGGTAGAATTTATGTCCACCATCACGCCGGCGCCCCCTTCGCCAACCCAGAAATCGTCTGGGGATGACTTGAGCTCGCTACTGCCGAAGAAGCTCGCGCATTCGCGGCCGCTCTTCGATCCGGAGATCGTTGGCCGCGCCACCCGGGCTTCGTTTGGAAAGCTGAATCCCGTCACCCTGATGAAGAACCCTGTGATGTTCGTTGTCGAGATAGGCGCGGCGATCACAACCCTGCTGCTGTTTCGCGATCTGGCGACAGGCGGCGCGAACATCGGCTTCCAGGTGCAGATCTCGCTCTGGCTCTGGTTCACGGTGCTCTTTGCGAACTTCGCCGAAGCGATGGCCGAAGCTCGCGGCAAAGCACAGGCCGACACGCTCCGCAAAACCAAAACCGATGTAATAGCGAACCGCTTGACTGCGGGCGGGAAGATGGAGCGCGTTCCCGGCTCCGCTCTCCGTGTCGGCGATGTTATTGTCTGCGATGCAGGCGATCTGATTGCTGGCGATGGCGAAGTGATCGAAGGCATCGCTACCGTCGACGAATCGGTGATCACCGGCGAAAGCGCACCGGTGATTCGCGAATCGGGCGGCGACCGCAGCGCAGTTACGGGCGGCACCAGAGTCCTCTCCGATCAAATCAAGATCAAGATCACCTCCAACCCCGGTGAGACATTCCTCGATCGCATGATCGCTCTGGTGGAAGGCGCCGAGCGCCAGAAGACGCCGAATGAGATCGCGCTCAACATTCTGATCGCGGGGCTCACGCTGATCTTCCTGCTCGCCGTTCTCACGCTGCAGCCGTTTGCCGTGTTTAGCGTGGCCCAGGCCGGCTCCGGCGCCATTCCCACGGTCGCCGTGCTGGTGTCGCTGCTAGTTTGCCTGATCCCGACCACCATCGGCGGTCTACTCTCTGCCATCGGTATTGCCGGTATGGATCGCGTGATGCAGCACAATGTTCTAGCGATGAGCGGCAAGGCCGTTGAAGCGGCTGGCGACGTGAATTCGCTGCTGCTTGACAAGACGGGTACGATTACTCTGGGCAACCGTCAGGCCGTCGAATTCCTCACCGTAACCGGTGTGAAGGAAGAAGAACTGGCCGATGCTGCACAGCTTTCAAGCCTCGCCGATGAAACCCCCGAGGGCCGCTCCGTAGTCGTACTCGCTAAGGAAAAATACGGTTTGCGCGGCCGCCACATCCCGGAACACGAAGCGACATTCATTCCCTTCACCGCTTACACGCGCATGAGCGGAGTCGACTTCGAGGGCCGCCAACTCCGCAAAGGCGCAACCGAAGCCATTGCGAATTTTGTGAAAGAACGCGGCGGCGAGGTGCCTCCCAACTTTCAAGAGGCAAGCGACCGCATCTCGCGGGCAGGCGGCACGCCGCTGGGCGTCGCTGACGGAAAACGCTTGCTCGGAGTAATCCATCTGAAGGACGTTGTGAAAGGCGGCATGAAAGAGCGCATTGCGCAGTTGCGGCGCATGGGCATCCGCAGCATCATGATCACCGGCGACAATCCGCTGACTGCCGCCGCCATAGCCGCCGAAGCCGGTGTGGATGACTTTCTCGCGCAAGCAACGCCGAAAGACAAGCTGGAGTACATCAAGAAAGAGCAGAGCGCCGGACGGCTGGTGGCCATGACAGGCGACGGCACTAACGACGCCCCCGCGCTGGCACAGGCCGACGTCGGCCTGGCGATGAACACCGGCACCACCGCCGCCAAGGAAGCGGGCAATATGGTGGACCTCGATAGCAATCCGACGAAGCTGATCGAAGTTGTCGCCATCGGCAAGCAGTTGCTGATCACCCGCGGCGCGCTGACCACGTTTTCCATCGCCAACGATGTGGCCAAATACTTTGCCATCATTCCCGCGATGTTCATGACGACCTACCCGGCACTGGCGCAGCTCAACATCATGGGACTGCATACGTCGCAAAGCGCCGTGCTGGCCGCCGTCATATTCAATGCGCTGATTATCATCGCGCTCGTCCCGCTAGCGCTCCGCGGCGTTAAGTATCGCCCGATGGACGCCGCCAGCCTGCTGCGGCGCAACCTGCTCATCTACGGCATCGGTGGCATCATCGCCCCGTTCCCCGGCATCTGGATCATCGATCAACTGCTCGTGGCATTGAAGCTTGCCTAAGTAAGCGCGTAAGGAGACACCTATATGTGGCAACAAATTCTTCCTGGACTTCGCATCAAGATCTTTCTCACCGTGCTTCTCGGGCTGGTCTATCCCCTGGTGATGACAGCCATTTCGCAGGCGCTCTTCCCGCATCAGGCCAACGGAAGCCTCATCACGGCCAACGGCAAAGTCATTGGCTCGGAACTCATCGGCCAAAGCTTCACCAAGCCGGAGTACTTCCAATCCCGCCCTTCTAACGCCGGAATGAACGGCTACGACGCAACAGCGTCCAGCGGTTACAACCAAGGCCCGACCAACAAAAAGCTGATCGACCGCGTCTCGGCTGCCGTCGCGCAGTTCCGAAAAGATAATCCGGACTATCAGGGGCCCATCCCAGCCGACCTCGTTACGGGATCATCCAGTGGCCTTGATCCACATCTCAGCCCCGATAGCGCCCATGCGCAGGCATCGCGCATCGCGAAGCTACGCGCGGCTTCCGTGGATCAAGTAAATGCGCTCATCACGCAATTCACGGAAGCTCCCGACCTGGGTATCCTCGGTGAACCGCGTGTCAATGTGCTCAAGTTGAATATGGCGCTCGACCAGAAGTTCCCACAAAGGCAGGCGGCGGTCCGCCGCTAGTGGCCAGGCGGAGGTTGGCGGTTCATGCGCAACAGGTTCATGCTGATGTTCAGGCTCTTGACGCTTTGCGGCGTTGCGTCCTGCCTGATCATCAGCCCAACCTCATGCGGAAATCGCGACACCGAAGCGGTCCGGCATCTCGTGCTGGCTGAACTGATTCAACGGGAAGGCATACTCGAAAGCCAAATCAGCATTTCGTCGATTCACTTCCCAAGCGAAGAAACCGCCACGGTCGAGGCAGTGATTTTTCAGACGGCCACCAAAGCTGTTACACCGGAACGCAAAGTCCAGTGCCATCTGGAAAGAAAGGGGGGCCGGTGGAGCCTGGTCAGCGTAGACGACGGGAGTTGACTCTCATCCGGGCACCGTGGAGCGATGGCGCTTAGGAACCGCCGGAAGACTCCGGATGAACTGTTGCATGATGTCCAGGCAGAGGAAGCCGCGGCGAAACGCGGTCAGCTGAAAGTCTTCCTCGGCTATGCATCCGGCGTCGGCAAATCGCTTCGCATGTTCGATGAAGCACGCCGGCGCCGCGAGCGCGGGCAGGACGTGGTCATCGGCGCGCTTCAATCGCGAGTGCCGCCCGCCGAGTACGTCCTTGTTCGCAAGATGGAATCGATTCCACTCCGACACGCCGGGGAGACGGCCTATGTCGATGTGGAGGCGCTCATTCAGCGCCGGCCCGGTGTCTGCATAATCGATGGTCTCGCGCATGACAACCCGCCCGAAGCAAAAAACCCCACCCGCTGGCAGGATGTCGAGCAGTTGCTCGCGGCCGGTATCAGCGTCATCGCCAGCATCAATATCCAATACATCGCCGAATTCCGCGAAGAGGTGGAATCGATCACGGGCAAGCCCGTGCGGGAAACTGTACCCGTCTCGTTCATCAAGAGCGCGCAGGAAATCGAGATCGTGGACGCCCCGGCGGAGGTGCCTGCCGGAAGCCCATCCCACTCGCTGAACTCCGAGAGGGCAACGCCGAATCTCGGACGCCTGAGAGAAATGGCTCTGGTGCTCGCGGCTGACGTGGTTGACCACCAACTGGCCGACTATCTGAACAGGAATGGCATCCAGCAGCAATTCCGCACGCAGGAGCGCCTGATGGTTTGCGTAACACCCAGAGCCAACATCCGCGAAATGATGGAATTCGCGCAAATCATCTCGGATCGATTTCATGCCGAGCTGATTGCCGCCTATGTCGATCAACCGAATCTGTCGCTCGACGAGCAAACTGCGCTCGAAGAACGGCTGGAACTTGCGCGCGGCGCGGGAGCCCAGATCGAACTCCTCGAAGGCGACGACCCGATCGCCACACTGCTCGACTTCGCCCGCTCGCGCGGCGTCACTCAAATCTTCGTCGGCCACACGCAGCGCGCGGGAATCGGAACGCGCCTGTGGGGCAGCCCCATCGATAAACTGATCCGCCTTTCGCGGGGGATGGATTTGAGAATATTTCCTCAGTAGACCCATGAACAAGAAAGAGCCACGATAGCCGTATGGCGGAAACCCAGCGCGGCAAGCTCAAAATCTTTATGGGTTATGCAGCCGGCGTCGGCAAGACTTATAAGATGCTCGAAGAGGCGCAGGCCTTGAAGGCAGACGGTGTCGATGTCGTCGTGGGCTACTTCGAACCGCACGCCCGCAAGGACACGATCGCCAAGACGGAAGGGCTCGAAATGATCCCGCGTCTCCGGGTGGAATACCGCGGCGCCGTCTTTGAAGAGATGGATACCGCCGCTATTCTTGCTCGCCGGCCGCAGGTTTGCGCCGTCGACGAGTTCCCGCATACCAATTTGCCAGGCATGCAGCGAAGTAAACGTTGGGAGGACGTGCAAACGCTGCTAGATGCCGGCATTGATGTGCTGACAACGATGAACATTCAGCACCTCGAAAGCTTGAACGACCACGTCTTCCACATCACCGGCGTCCGTGTGCGCGAAACCATCCCGGACTGGGTCGTGCAGCAGGCCAACGAGGTGGTGATGATGGATCTCACTCCTCAAGCCTTGTTGAATCGCCTGGAACGTGGCGCCGTTTATTCCCGCGAGAAAGCCGAACAGGCGAAGAAGAACTTCTTTCGGGAGGAAATGCTAGTGGCGCTGCGCGAGCTCGCGCTTCGCCAGGCGGCCCACGAGGTCGAGCAACGGATCGACAACGGGCATGCCACCAATCTGGACCGCAGTGGTCACCCGCAAACCACCAAACACCATAGGATTCTGGTTTTGGTCACATCGGATCCCGAAACCGCCATGCTAATCCGCAGAGCCAAGCGCGTCAGTGACTTCCTCGACGCCGACTGCTTCGCTGTCGCTGTCCAGCCTCCCGATGACGGCGGGAACAAGGCTGCCCGGGAAGCAATCGACCGGCACCTCAACTTCGCCCGCAATCTTCATCTCGAAACCCGCGTGCTGGACGGGTCTGACGTTGCACGGGGAGTTGTCGAATTTGCGCGTTTGAACAAGGTGACACAGATTTATCTCGCTCGCGGCGAAGAGAGAAACCGCTGGCTCTCGGTTCTGAAGCCCAGCCTTATCGAAGAGATCGTGGCGCTTGCCAAGGACATGCAAATCGTCATCGTCTCGCAAGCCATCCACGAAAACGGGAAATAGGCACGCCCCAACCCCCGGTGCCGCGCTGCGCGCTTGGTGAATTCTGATCGCCGCACTGGGAATATCCCAGCTCGATTGCGGATATCCACAGACGACGAGAATGGAATCCACAAGGACGGACACGATGAGCATCTATTCAGAAAAACGGCTGGCCGGCAAGAACGTGCTGGTAACAGGAGCTACCACCGGCATTGGACAGGCGATTGCCGTGCGTTTTGCCCGGGAAGGCGCTCGCGTGGCGATCAATTATCGGTCGAATCCCGACGAGGCCAACGAGACGGCCTGCCAGGTGCGGTCCGCTGGCGGCGCTGGGATGCGCGTGAAGGGCGACGTTGGCCGTGAAGACGAGGTGAAGGCGATGTTCTCGCAGGTCGTAGGCCAATGGGGCACGCTCGACATACTGATTAACAATGCGGGTATTCAAAAGGCCGCCGCGAGCGACGAGATCGACATCGACGATTTCGACCGCGTGCTGAACGTAAACCTGCGAGGCGCTTTCCTCTGCGCACGCGAGGCCGCGCGGCAGTTCCTTGCGCAAGGCACCGGCGGAGTAATCCTCAATAATTCGAGCGTCCACGAGATCATTCCCAAGCCGAAGTATCTGCCCTATTCGATCAGCAAGGGCGGCATGGAGAATCTGACGAAGTCGATGGCGCTCGAATACGCGGGGCGCGGAATTCGTGTGAACGCGGTGGGCCCCGGCGCTGTCGTGACGCCGATCAATCGCGCATGGATCGACAATCCGCAGGCGCGCGCTGGTGTGGAAAGCCACATTCCCATGGGCCGGGCCGCGCAGGCCGACGAGATCGCTGCGGTCTTCGCGTTCCTGGCGTCGGATGACGCTTCCTACATCACCGGCCAAACGATTTTCGCTTGCGGAGGGCTTACGCTCTATCCCGAATTTCGGGTCGCCTGGTCTTCGGGAGAGTAGTGTGGCGCAGGCTGTTGTTGTGGCGCTAGCGTCGTATTTCGGGATTGGCATCGCCTTTGCCTTGTGGTTTGCTTTCGCTGGCGTAAACCGGATTGATGGAGCGGCCGCCAAGGCGGGCGTGGGGTTTCGTCTGTTGATTGTGCCAGGGGCGGCCGCGCTTTGGCCTGCGCTCGTGGCGCGCTGCAGGATACACGGATGACCCAGCCCGTCCGGCGCACGCACCGCATAGTGTGGATTGCACTCTGCATTCTACTTCCGGCCATCTTTGTCGCGGCGCTGGCGATGCGCCCCGCGCCGTCCTCAAATCCGCAGTTTCATTGGAGCCGTCTGCCATGAGCGTTACCTACACGGGGATTGGCTGGAATCGCCAAAAAAAGATCTACGATGCAGCAATCGCCGCAGGAGCCCTGCTCTACTTGGCTGCATTCACCGGCCTCGGCGCGCTTGTCCATCCCAACGCGACGATTGAAACTTTGCTCATCCGCGGTTTCGGCACCTTGGCCCTGCTGATGCTGCATATCGTGCTCACCATCGGCCCATTGTGCCGCCTCGACCGGCGCTTTCTGCCGTTGCTCTACAATCGGCGGCACTTGGGCGTTGCGACGTTCCTCGCCGGACTGGCGCACGGCACGTTTTCCCTCGTCCAATTTCACGGGTTCGGCAACGTCAATCCGCTGGTAAGCCTGCTCGCGAGCAACACCCGATTCGACAGCCTCGCTCAATTCCCGTTCCAACTTCTCGGCTTCCTGGCTCTGCTCATTCTCTTCTTGATGGCCGCCACTAGCCACGATTTCTGGCTGCACACGCTTTCGCCCGCCACCTGGAAGCGCCTCCACATGATGATCTACCTGGCTTATGCGCTGCTAGTGGCCCACGTTTCTCTTGGGGCGCTGCAATCGGAAGCAAGCCCGTTGCTGGCGTCAGTTCTCCTCACTGGAATGGTAGTGCTCAGCACGCTCCACCTTCTGGCGGCTCAGCGCGAGCGAGCGGTAGACCGCGCCGGCTCGCGAGCAACGGACTTTCTGCCGGCGTGCGATCTGTCGGATATTCCGGAGAACCGCGCCAAAGTAGTGGCATTGAATGGCGAGCGCATTGCTATCTTTCGCCAAGGATCAAAGATTTCGGCCCTATCGAATGTCTGCCGCCACCAAAACGGGCCACTGGGCGAAGGCAAAATTATCGACGGCTGCGTCACCTGCCCCTGGCACGGCTATCAATACTCCCCTGACACCGGCATGTCGCCGCCTCCATTCACCGATCGTGTGCCGGTCTATGCCACGAAGGTCATCGCGGGCAGAGTCCTCGTGAATCCCATCCCGTTGACCGGGGGGCCGCGATGACCGATCCCGAGTTCTACGTCGGCTATCAACCGCGCGCGCATAGGGGACTGCGCCGCACACTTCGAATCGCGGCCACCGGCCTTTGTCTGCTGTCAATCGCGTTAGCGGGTCTGCTCGTCATCGGACAATCCCCGTTCGCCGCTAGCAGGTTCGACTTTCTGAACTATCGCTTGTACCGCGGAATTATCTACGAGTGGCCTTATCCCATGCTGATTGTGGACGGCCGCCCCTATCTGCTGGTCGCGGCCGGCAAGCATGGGGCAGACTCGGCCGTTCGCGGTCTCGAGGGGAGATCGGTCGAGCTGCGAGGGGAATTGATCGAGCGCGGCGAGAACCGGATGCTCGAAATCGAGGCCGGCTCGGTTCGCGCCGATCCCTCTCTCGCGTCCCACACCCGCGCAATGAGCTTGGGCCGCTTCCGTCTCGCCGGCGAAATTGTCGATACGAAGTGTCACTTCGGCGTCATGAATCCCGGTCAGGGAAAGGTCCATCGCGACTGTGCCGCACGGTGCATCAGCGGCGGCGTTCCGCCCGGATTCCTGGTGCGCGACGCAGATGGCGCCAGCCGCGTTTTGCTTCTGGTCGGCGCCGATAGCCGTAAATTGAACACCGAAATCCTCGATTACGTAGCAGAGCCCATCCACATCACCGGCGAACTGGTGCGTTCGAATTCTACCTGGGTGCTGAAAGCCGACCCGCATTCCTTTCAACGCGATTGACCCGTCTAGGCGGGAATCACCGGGCGTGCTGGATGGATTCATCCTCGTGGAACTGACGCCGGGCCGGCGCCACTCAACCACCGAAAGGAACCCATGGAACACCTCACCTATCCGGCGCCCCATTCGCGCGCCTTTCTCATTGTTAGTTGGTCGCTGCGATTAATCGCGGCGGTCATTCTGCTGCAGACCCTGTTCTTCAAATTCACCGGCGCACGCGAGTCGGTGTACATCTTCTCGACGCTTGGCATGGAGCCCTGGGGGCGCATCGGATCGGGGGTGGCAGAGTTGATTGCCGCCGCGTTGCTTCTTGCGCCGCGCACGGTCCCCTATGGCGCTCTGTTATCGCTCGGCGTTATCAGTGGCGCAATCTTCTTCCACCTGACAAAGCTGGGTATTGCCCTGACCGCTGTGGATGACCACGGTGAGCTGTTCGCTCTTGCGGTAGTTGTTTTTCTTTGCTCCTCGGCGGTGCTGGCAATGCATCGCGCCGAATTGGGCCTGCTTGCCCACTTCGGCTTTCCCGCCCATCGAAAAGTTTAACGGCCACAACAAACAAGCTTTGTAGCGCAAGGAGATGGCTCTTTGCGCTTTTGCTATTTGTAGCCTGGATTACTGCTCAGCCCGCGCGTCTTCGGCGCATAATCGCGTTGAACAAGCCCCGAAGGGGCATCGGCTGCGCTCCACGCCGCCGATTCTCGGCTCCGATCTCGAATGCGGTTCGCCAGAGATGAAACATGGTGCGATAAGCCGTGAACAGGCCAACCGCGGGATCATAGATATGAGTCGCCTCGGACGAAACGCCATTCAACTCGATGACTTGAAATTGCCCCGCGCGCAACGCCTCCACACTCGCGGTGCGTACATCGAAGCGGCCGAAATAGAAACCGGAATGCGCTTGGCAGACCCGCTCCACCGCCGCCGTTAGCTCGCTGGTGATATGACGCGACCCGTCCAGGAAAATTGCCCCGCGGCAATGGGAGCCGAGTTCAACCAATTGCAGCCGTTCGCCGGGCGCAGGGATTGAATCGAGATCGTGTTTGGTCAATCGGAAGTATGTCTGCGCCTGGCAAACGGCGCGCGGGTCCGCCAGAATCAATTCACGCAGCGTCCGCCGGCCATCGCCCGCGACAGTGGGAAATCGCTTGTCAGTAATTGAGAAGACCCGCCCGCATTGCTCATTCGGATGTCGATAGTAGAAAACACCGAACTCCATGCCGGGAACGTACTGCTGAGCGATGACGTCGCCGGCTTCATTCTCCAAGTAGCGCTCCAACTCGCCCGAATTGCGAATGACGACAACGCCCGAGCCGCGTTCACCTATGTCCGGTTTCAGGACGATCGGCCATCCGTGCTTCCCCGCAAACTGCGCGGCTTGTTGCAGCCGGCGGCCAGGCCCGAGCGTCCACGGTATAGCTTCAAATGCAGCGATGTGATCCGCTTCTGCACTCAATTCGCTAAGGATGGCTACTTTCGACTCACCCACGAAGCCGCCTGAAAAGATACCGGGATTGGCAGACGTAAATAATGTCAACGACCGATGGCGAATCGCCAGGTAGAGAAAGTAAGGAATGAGCGGTAGATAAGCCGCCCAGGCAGGCCAGAATTCCCAGCGCAGCTTGCGCTTCAGAAAACCCACGAAGCGGCGCCGGGTCTCGAACCGAAGCAGCGCCCGGACCGCGGCAATCGATCCCAGGCCGGTCGCGAAGGCAAGTGCACCGGTCGCACGCGAGCCAAAGAGCGTTCGAAAGAACCCGGCCCCGAGCCACCCCGCCGAGCCAACCAATAGTGGCGTCCAAACCAGCGCCGCCAATAGGAAATACACGGCGAAGCGCGCCGTCTTCGTTGGCAGCAGTCCCGCGGCGAAGTAGGTCGGCAGCCGAAGCCCCGGCGTGAAACGGCTCAGAAACACCGCCATCGCACCACGCTCTTCCACCCATTTCGTTCCACGTGCCACGGCGGGTGTAGGCGCTAGCCGGGTCAACAAAGACCATCGCCGCAACCCCAGCCGGACCGTGCGCCCGGCGAAGTAGATCATCATGTCGCCCGTGAAGATTCCAGCTGTACAGGCCGCAACACCGGGCAGAAATCCGAGCTTGCCTTGCGCAATCAACAGCCCCGTGCCAACCAGCGTCAGGTCTTCGCTGGCCAAGGTGCCCAGCGCAATCAGAAACAGTTCACCGAACATGAAATTTCGCGGGCTTCGTTAAGCCACGCGGCCAAGGCAGGTCAGTTCCCCCGCCCGCGCTTCACACGGAGCGCCCGGCGCGTAGAAGAACCGGACGTTGTCCGGCGTTACCGTGATCCAACTGAAGCTCACTGTCTGCGCATCATCGCGGTGCATGCAGGGCGAATAGGCATTGGCGCCGGCGCCTGATTCACCACGATGGCTCTCATGAAAAGCCCACAGCAATTCGTGATTCAACCGCCCGCCCTTGGCAATTCGATCCAACTCCTTGCGCCGCCAGTCGCGCACCCCCTCGGCATCGTAAGACGATGAGCTCAGCGGCAGATAGCGATCCGCATCCAGCACAATCGCGCACTCCTCGCCATTCCATTCAACGATGGCTGCCGGCTCACAGGGCTCGACCGCTGCGATCGTGAATGGCGCGTAGCCTTCAAACTCCATCCGCGCCGAGCGCTCGCAGACCTCGCGCACAGACCGCGCCGAGGCGAGCCTCAACAACAGTTGCCCGCGGCTCTCGATAGCCCGAACTGGCCTTCGCAATTCACTCCCGCTCAGATTCGCACCGTTCAGCAAGGTCACCGTGACGCCATATTCATTTACAGCAATCCAGCTGCCCCCAAAATCCGCATCGCGCGGCGCGATGACACTCACGCCATCGATCACTTCCTGTACCGGCGCCGACCCAACACCGCGCGTGCGCTTCTCATCCCGGTTGCACAGCAGGTGATAGCCGTCCTCATCGTGCGACCAAGTAACGGTGCACATTACGCTGCCGCCTCTACCAGTTGCTCAGCCTTGCTCGCCTGGTAGCGCAAAGTCGAAGGCGCGACGCCGAAGTCCACCGCTACCTGCCGGCCGAGGGCTTTCAGTGTCACCGCGATCAGCGCGAAGTGATGAATCGTATGGCTCGCCAGCGCCTGCAGTTCGCGGCCCACCGACGTCATCAGGAACGGCTCCGGCACGTTCAGCGCCGACGCATCTTCCAGGCGAACGAAAATAGCCCCGTCTTCACGAAGCGACGGATCCAGCTCCAGCCGGTCGATCAGCCCTTCGATGCGCGCCATCGCAGCAGCGCGGCTCGTACCCAACAAGGGATCGCGGCGGCGGGAATCATAGTCCACATGCAGCCGGTCAATGCCGTCGAGAAAGCATTCATAAAACTCAATGATGTGACGCATGTGGCCGGCAACCTGGTGCGGGGCCATATTCCCCGGCACCTGGGTGAAGGTCCCGTCATCCAGCCCCGCGAGCAGCCGCAGCGCCTGCCGCAGCCATTCGGCATTCATCTTTACTAGCGCCGTCTGCCGTTCGAAGAGTTTTTGGTCAGCCATTTCGGGTTCCTGTTCGAGAAACGTTCTGGCGACAAATCCCACCCGGCTTCTCTTTATTCCGGTGTTTCTTCCGGAATATCTTGTGCCTCTGATGGGATTCACCCTGGCGAGACCCATGTCACCGACAGAGACAGCTGTGCAGACCTCCACCAAGGCGCTTGCACGTCCCGCAACGGATGCCCTCCACTGGCCTGAATATCTAATTGAGGCGCTCTGTCTCGCTCTATTCATGGTGTCGGCGTGCGTTTTTGCCACGCTGTTGGAACACCCGGCCTCGCAAGTTCACCGGGCGATGGAAGATCCATTCGCGCGGCGTGCCCTGATGGGGTTGGCGATGGGGCTCACCGCGATCGCCATCATCTGTTCCCCGTTCGGCCGGCGATCGGGTGCGCACATGAATCCCTCCGTCACCCTCACCTTCCTGAGCCTCGGCAAGCTGGCGCGTATCGATGGCCTTTTCTACATCGCTTCGCAGTTCGCCGGCGGCGCGATCGGCGTCTATCTGGCGTGGCTGATGATTGGCCCGGCGCTCGAAGATACCGGCGTGCACTACGTGGTGACCGAGCCTGGTTCCGCTGGCATCGCCGTTGCCTTCGCCGCCGAATTTGCCATCTCGCTGGTGTTGATGTTGGCGGTGCTCATTGTCTCGAATACTGCATCCCTCGCGCGCGCGACACCGTTTGTCGCCGGCCTCCTGGTGGCTCTCTACATCACTTTTGAAGCGCCGCTGTCGGGCATGAGCATGAACCCGGCGCGCACCTTCGGTTCCGCTCTGGTGGCGCGCGATTGGACGGCCCTCTGGATCTACTTCACCGCTCCCCCCGCCGGCATGTTGCTCGCCGGGCAGCTCTATCGCCTGCGCTGGGGCGTGCACCGGGTCTTTTGCGCCAAACTCCACCATCACAATTCCGAGCGCTGCATCTTCCGCTGCAACTACGCGGCGATGCAGGCCGAATCCACGCAAGCAGGAGCACTTCATGACAGCCACTAACCATTACGACGTGATCATCATCGGCACGGGCGCGGGCGGCGGTACGCTAGCGCAGAAGCTGGCGCCTTCCGGCAAGCGCATCCTGATTCTGGAGCGCGGCGATTACATCCCCCGCGAGAAGGACAACTGGAATTCGGCCGCCGTCAACGTTCACGGCAAGTATCAGACCAAAGAAGTGTGGCGCGACGGCGACGGCAAGGCGCTGCATCCGCACACCAACTATTGCGTAGGCGGCAATACGAAGTTCTATGGCGCGGCGTTGTTCCGGCTGCGCGAACGCGACTTCGAGGAGATTCGCCACCACGGCGGCATCTCACCTGCCTGGCCCATTAAATACGCCGATCTCGCGCCTTACTATATGCAGGCCGAGGAGCACTATCATGTGCACGGCAATCGCGGCGAAGACCCAACCGAGCCTTGCGCCGCGAGCCCGTATCCGTACCCCGCCGTGAGCCACGAGCCGCGCCTGCAGCAGTTGAGCGAGGACTTCGCCGCGCAAGGTTTGCATCCCTTCCATACACCGCTCGGTATCATGCTCAACGAGGCGAATCCATCGCAGAGCAAGTGCATCCGCTGCAATACCTGCGATGGCTTCCCCTGCCTGATATTCGCCAAGGCCGACGCGCAAGTGCTCGGAGTCGATCAGGCGCTGGGCTATCCCAATGTGCACCTGCTGACGAATGCAAAGGTAGAAAAACTCGAGACCAGCGCCGACGGCCGGCAAATAACTGGCGTGGTGACCAATAACGAAAGGTATTCGGCCGATATCGTTGTCGTGTCCTGCGGAGCCATCAATTCTGCGGCGCTGCTACTGCGCTCGGCAAATGATCGCCATCCCAATGGTCTCGCCAATGGCTCCGGTGTCGTCGGCCGCCATTACATGGGACACACGAATTCCGTCCTGATGGCCGTTTCAAAGTGCCCGAACCCGACGGTGTTCCAAAAGACCTTGTCTGTGAACGACTTCTATTTCAACGGGCCCGGCTTCGATTTTCCGATGGGCCATATCTCATTTGTCGGCAAGTTCGACGGCGTCACCCTCAGCGCCGGTGCGCCGGCGATAGCGCCCGGTTTCACGCTCGACCTGATGGCCAACCATTCAATCGATTTCTGGCTGACCTCCGAAGACCTTCCCGATCCCGAAAACCGGGTGACGCTCGACAGTGACGGCAATATCGTATTGAGCTACAAGCCGAACAATGAAGAAGGCCACAAACGCCTCATCGCAACGCTCAAGGATTTGCTCAACAAGCAAAGCGCCTGCCACGTTCATGGGCACGAGTGCCACCAGGGATTGTTCTCACGCAATCTCTATGTAGGCCAGCGCATTCCGCTCGCCGGCGTCGCGCACCAGAACGGCACCATCCGGTTCGGTCACGATCCGAAGACCTCGGCGCTCGATGTGAACTGCAAAGCGCACGAGGTAGACAATCTCTACGTCGTCGACGGCAGTTTCTTCCCGTCGAGCGCAGCGGTGAATCCCGCACTCACCATCATGGCCAACGCCCTCCGCGTCGGCGACCACCTGCTCCAACGCCTGCAGTAATCAACCAAAGAGCCGCGACCGGTAGGGAGCGCGGAACGAAAGGACAATCCATGCGCCACGCCATACGTGTATTTCTGCTCGCCCTCACGCCGCTAATGGCAGGTGATCAGCCCAAAGACATCCGCGCCGTCGACTCCATCGGCATCACCGTCTCCGATCTGGATCGCTCCGTCGATTTCTACACGCGTGTGCTCCATTTCCAAAAGGTCACCGAATTCGAAGCGGCGGGCGACGATTGGGAGCACCTCACCGGCGTCTTCGGCCTTCGCATGAGAACGGCCCGCATGCGGCTCGGTGACGAGTTCATCGAGCTAACGGAGTATCTCGCTCCGCAGGGCCGTCCCATCCCCGAAGACTCTCGGTCGAACGACCGATGGTTTCAGCACATCGCCATCATTACGTCCGACATGAAGCAGGCCTACCAATGGCTGCGTCAGAATCACGTGCGCCATGCGTCGTCCGGTCCGCAGCGCCTTCCCGATTGGAACAAGAACGCCGGCGGCATCGAAGCTTTCTATTTCAAGGACCCCGATGGTCATGCGCTCGAGGTGCTCGCATTCCCACCCGACAAAGGCGCGGCCAAATGGCACAAAGGTTCGAATTCGCTCTTTCTCGGAATAGATCACACCGCGATCGTGATTTCCAACACAGAGGCGAGCACAAAGTTTTATGAGAATGTTCTGGGATTCCACGTCGCGGGCGAAAGTGAAAACTACGGTCCCGAACAGGAACGCCTCAACAACGTGTTCGGCGCCCGGCTCCGCATCACGGCGATGCGCGTTTCAGAATCGGGTCCGGGTATCGAGTTTCTCGAATACCTGGCACCTTCCAACGGTCGCCCTTATCCCGCAGACTCCCAAGCCAACGACCTCGTGCATTGGCAGACACGGTTGCAAACGACGAATCCGGCAGCCGCGGCCGGCCGTCTTCGGCAATTCCACGCCTCTTTCATCTCGACCAGCATCACTACGCTGCCGGGCAAAGAAGGCGGTTTCGAACAAGCTCTTATCATTCGCGATCCGGATGGCCATGCCATCGAGCTCGTGAAATAACCACCTCTAACTCAATTTTTCAAATCACCAAGGAGAAAACCTCAATGAAAAGCATTACCCGAATTCTGTCCGCACTCACGCTCGGAGCCATGATGTTCGTCTCGGCCACGGCCCTTTCCGCCAAAGCCGAAGGGGAACAGCGCACCAACCAGTTCGCCGGCGCCAAGGCGAACACCGGCATGGCCGTCTTTTTCCACGAAAACGGCAAGCCCATGCTGAAGGTCACCGACGACTTTAAGGTTCCCGACACCCCGGCCCCCACCTGGCGCGTGGTCGATAGCAAGGGCAACATCTATACGCTCGACGCCTTCAAGATCAAAGGCGGCCTGATTAGTGGGAACGCCGAAAAGCGCCAGATCAGCCTGCCCAACTATATCCACGACGTCGCAAAAGTCCAGGTCTATTGCGCCTGGGCCGAGGTGCTGCTCGGCGAAGCCAGTTTCAGTTCCCCCGCAAAATAACTACCCTCTCGCTCCTCCCCCGCCCGCCTCAGTCTAAAAACTGGGCGGGCGGTATTATTTGTGCACTTCCGTTAATCGACTGGGAATAGACCCCCCGCCCTCTGACATACACAGTTAGCCCTTCTCACGAACGAGTGGGTCTGGGCCTGTCGGAAAGAGGTTGAATGTGGTCATGAATGGAAGGCTGGTTCTCGCCGGCCTATTAGTTTGTTCGGTTTCACTGCTGGCGGCCGCACCACCAGCCGTGGGCGATACAGCGCCGGATTTCAAGCTACCGCGCGCTTTGGACGGCACCGAAATTCGCCTGTCTGACGCAGTGGCGTCAAATAAGGTGGTGCTTGTGGTGCTTCGCGGCTACCCAGGCTACCAATGCCCGTTCTGCAATCGCCAGGTGCACGACCTGATCGCGAATGCTCGGCTGCTGCGAGGCCTTCGGGTGCTCCTCATCTACCCCGGCGCCGCGGAAGGCATCGAAGCAAAGGCGAAGGAGTTCCTCGCCGACAAGTCGTTCCCCGCGAACTTCGACTTACTGGTCGACCCCGGTTACCGCGTCACCTCACTTTATGGGCTCCGCTGGGACAAACCCGGAGAGACGGCGTATCCCTCCACCTTCGCGCTCGACCTGCACGGCAAAGTCACCTTCCGGAAAATCAGCCGCACCCACGGTGATCGCACCACCGCCGCCGAAATTGCCGCCGCCGCCGGGAAATAGCAAACGAAGCCAACGCCAGCTAAACCATTGGGATCAACAGCATTATGCGCGTCCCACAAATAATCCGGCCTTATTTGGAATACACTAACGCCGTAGCGGCATTTCCAAGCCGAATGACTCCTGAAACGCACATGGAGGATTGGATGGACCCAACGCAATCGCAGGCCCCCGCGACGCGGCAGGTAACGGAATTTGCGCCCCAGTCGGCTGAAGACCGCTTCCAGGCAGAGGCGATGCCGCACTTGAACGATATCTTTCGCACGGCATCACGCATCCTCGGCGACCGCGCCCGCGCCGAAGACGTGGCGCAAGAGGTTTTCCTCCAGGCCTGGAAGAGTTACAACCGGTTTGAAACCGGAACCAATTGCAAGGCTTGGCTCTACAAAATCCTCTTCCACTGCGTCAATCATCATCGGCGCAAATGGTTCCGGTTCCCGTTATTGAAAGAGACGGAAGAGTTTCTGGAAACCAACCTCGCTTACACACCGCCGGTAGCCGAGCATCTGTCTGACGCTGAGATCTTAGCCGCGCTCGACCGCATGCCGGTCGACTACCGCTCCGTGGTCCTGCTGGTGGATGTGGAGGAATTTGCCTACAAGGAAGCATCAGAGATTCTGGCGATTCCTATTGGCACGGTGATGTCCCGCCTCAGCCGCGGGCGCAAACTGCTGCGCGAACAACTGGCGGACGTGGCGCGCTCATACGGTATTGGCGTGGCGCAGGAAGGACGGAGGGCACAGCTATGACAATCGACGGGAACTCCCAAGGAAATACGGAGCGCTCCGCGGACATTTTGGAGAAGGAGGAGACTCGATTGCGAGAACAGTTGCAACGCGCGGTGCGCAGTGAAGAAGTGCCGCCCTACCTCCAGGCGCGTATTACCGCTCATATCCACAGCAAGGAATCGCGAAAATCCATCTGGCGTCCGCAGTTCGCTGCGCTCGCGGCCGCGTTAATGGTGGTAGCCGGCGGCGTGGTCGCCTATCAATTGGGACATCTGCGGCTCACCGCCGCCTCGCAGGCAAGCTACATCGCATCCGTATCGAACCGCGTGGCCTCCATCATGCGTGTCGGCCTGGGGGACCACATCCACTGCGCGTACTTCCGCAAGTTCCCCAAGAATCCGCCCACCACGGAACAGTTCGTGGAAAAGCTTGGCCCTGATTACGCGGGCCTGCTGCCGATCGTCCGCAAGGAAGTGCCCCCGCAATACCGGCTGGAGATCGCCCACCGCTGCACTTGGGGCGGGCGCAAGTTCGTTCACCTGGTTTTGCGCAATGATGATCAGCTGTTATCGGTGGTGCTGGCCAAGAAGCAGCCGGGCGAGTCGTTTGAAACCGAAGGGTTGCCCGCGGCTCTGTCGCAGGCCGGAATTCCCTTCTATCAGGCAGGGGTGCAGAACTTCCAGATCGCGACCTTCGAAAGCCGCGATCACCTGGTGTACTTCATCTCCGACCTGCCGAAGGACCAGAACATGCAGCAGATGCTGGCCATGGCGCCGGCGATCAAGGAGTATCTGAAGAAGCTCGAACTGTAAGTTACTCTTGGTTGGATCGGCGCCCGGCAGCAATGCTTGGCGCCGATTTGTTTTTCTGGCACGGAATAACACTCGATGCAGCATGGCTTAGTAGGCCATGAACGCCGAACAACAACGCCCCGTTGAGCAAGTCAGATTGGATGCTGCTCGTGAGAAAAGCGCCCACTGGAAGCGCTGGGGACCTTACCTCAGCGAACGCGCCTGGGGTACCGTCCGCGAAGATTACAGCGAGCACGGAACCGCCTGGGAATTTCTGCCGCACGATGCCGCGCGGTCGAAGGCGTATCGCTGGAACGAAGACGGTATCGCCGGCATCTGCGACCGCCACCAGCGCGTTTGCTTCGCGGTGGCGATGTGGAACGGCCGCGATCCGATTCTGAAGGAGCGCCTCTTCGGCCTCACCGGCAACGAGGGCAACCATGGCGAGGACGTGAAGGAATGCTACTTCTACCTCGACTCGACGCCGACGCATTCCTACATGAAGTATCTGTACAAGTATCCGCAGGCCGAGTTCCCGTACGCGGCGCTGGTCGAAGAGAATCGACGCCGGGGCAAGAACGAACGCGAATTCGAACTGCTGGATACCGGCGTGTTCAATGAGAACCGCTATTTCGATATTCAGATCGAATATGCGAAAGCATCGCCGGAAGACATCCTGATCCAGATCAGCGTTTCGAATCGCGGGCCGGAAGCGGCGACCATCGATCTGCTGCCGACAGTATGGTTTCGCAACACGTGGTCGTGGCGCGCTGATTCTCACAAGCCCCAAATGAAAGCGGCGAGCAACGCAAGCGCGATTGAGATCGACGCGCCTCACTATGGCGCTCTAAAGCTTTCCTGCGAAGGCCGGCCCGAGCTTCTGTTCACCGACAATGACACAAACACCCGGCGGCTCTATGGCCACGACAACGGCACGCGCTTCGCTAAGGATGGCATCAACGACTATGTCGTGAATGGCGTCCGCGACGCCGTGAATCCGGAACGCACCGGCACGAAGGCCGCGGCCCGGTATCAGCTGGCGATTGGTGCGGGCCAAACCGAGGTGGTGCGACTGCGGCTCTGCGGCGCGGCTGCCAAGGCTCCGCTTGGACGCGAGTTCGACGAGTGCTTCGCGCAGCGGAAGATGGATGCCAACGAATTCTACGATACCGTCATCCCCAAGGATCTTTCGTGCGATGCGAAGTCCGTGATGCGCCAGGCGCTCGGCGGGCTGCTGTGGTCGAAGCAGTATTACCACTATGTGGTGAATGAATGGCTCGCGGGCGACCCCAGCCAGCCCGCTCCGCCCGCAAGCCGCAAGCGTGGCCGCAATGCCGAATGGGGTCATCTCTACAATGCCGACGTCATTTCCATGCCCGACAAATGGGAATACCCCTGGTACGCCGCCTGGGATCTTGCGTTTCACTGCGTGCCGCTCGCCCTGGTCGATTCCGACTTCGCCAAGGAGCAACTCGCCTTGATGGTTCGCGAATGGTACATGCATCCCAACGGGCAGATTCCCGCCTATGAGTGGGCCCTTGGCGATGTGAATCCTCCGGTGCACGCCTGGGCCGCCTGGCGCGTCTACAAGATTGAGAAGAAGCGGCGCGGCGTGGGAGATCGCGTTTTCCTCCAACGCATCTTCCACAAGCTGCTGCTCAACTTCACCTGGTGGGTGAACCGCAAAGACGCCGAAGGCCGCAACGTGTTCCAGGGCGGCTTCCTCGGGCTCGACAACATTGGCGTCTTCGATCGCAGCGCACCGCTGCCCACCGGCGGCCACATTGAACAGGCGGACGGCACGGGCTGGATGGCAATGTACTGCCTGAATCTGCTGGCGATCGCGCTGGAGCTCGCCGAAGAAGACCCTTCCTACGAAGATGTGGCGAGCAAGTTCTGGGAGCATTTCCTGCACATCGCCCACGCGATGAATCATCTCGGTGGTGATGGTGCCGGCATGTGGGATGAGGCCGATGGCTTCTTCTACGACGTGCTCCACGATGGCGTGCAGCATAGGCCAATGAAGGTTCGCTCGATGGTCGGCCTCATTCCTTTGTTCGCCGTCGAGACGCTCGAACCGGAAGGGCTCGAACGGTTGCCCGGCTTCAAGCGCAGGATGGAGTGGTTCATTCAGAACCGGCCGGACCTCACGGCGAACGTCGCCTGCATGCGAGCACCCGGCATGGGCGAACGCCGGCTGCTGTCTATCGTCGGAGCCGAGCAATTGAAGAGAGTGCTGCGATTCATGCTCGATGAGCAGGAGTTCCTGTCGCCGTACGGCATCCGCGCTCTGTCGCGTGTTCACAAAGACCAGCCCTATATCCTGCATGTCGACGGCACGTCACATCGCGTGGACTACGAGCCCGCTGAATCATCCATCGGCCTCTTTGGCGGCAACTCAAACTGGCGCGGACCCATTTGGTTCCCCGTGAATTATCTGCTTGTCGAGTCGCTCCAAAAATTCCATCACTATCTCGGTGATGACTATCTGGTGGAGTATCCCACCCATTCCGGCCAGCACCTCACGCTGAAAGAAGTAGCGGCCGAAATTTCCCGCCGGATGACGCGAATCTTCCTGCGTGACGAGGATGGCGTCCGCCCCGTCCATCGCGGCACACCGCAGTTCGAGCGCGACGAACATTGGCGCGACCTGGTGCTGTTCTACGAATACTTCCACGGCGACAACGGCTCCGGCGTCGGCGCGAGCCATCAGACCGGCTGGACAGGCCTCGCCGCCAAGCTGCTCCAACAAAGCGGCGACTGACGCGGAATAAGCCGGCGTGCGGCGGGATTTCAAGTGCGACCCCAACAAAAGGAAGCAACATGAAAACCCTCCCCCTCCTCCTGTTCAGTGCCGCGATGGCAACCGTCATCGCGGCGCCTCTTTCCGATAAGAAGACACTCAACTCCGACGGCGCCGAAAAGGTAATCGCTGCCGCAGTCGCGATGGCCAAGAAGCTTTCGACGACGGGCGTGATTGCCGTTGTCGATGATGGCGGCAACCTGATGGCTGTTCACCGTATCGATGGCACCTTCGGCGCCGGAGCGAACATCTCTATCGGCAAAGCGCGCACAGCGGCTTTGTTCCAAAAGCCGACGCATGCTTTTGAAGACATCATCGCCAAAGGCCGCACTGCGATGGTGGCGCTCAATGATTTCACTCCGCTGCAGGGCGGCGTGCCGATCGTCGTTGATGGCCAGATCGTCGGCGCCGTTGGTGTCAGCGGTGCAGCCAGCGCTGCTCAAGATGAGGAACTCGCCATGGCGGGCGCGGCGGCATTTACCAAACCCGCACCAGCGGTCAGTTTCTTCGATGCCTCGAAGGTCGGCATGGCGTTCGACAAGGGCTCCGTGCTGTTCGACATGGGCGAGCGCTATATGGTGCACGCCAGCCGCCGCGAGAAACCGGGCATGGTGGAGATCCACGAAGACGACGCGGACATTGTCCATGTGCTCGACGGCGCCGCGACGCTCATCACCGGCGGCAAAGCGATTGACCTGAAAGTCACCGGCGCAGGCGAACTGCGCGGCGCCTCCATCGAAGGCGGCGAGACGCGGCAACTGAAGAAGGGCGACGTCATCATCATCCCCGCCGGCGTGCCGCATTGGTTCAAAGAAGTCTCGGCGCCGTTTTTGTACTACGTCGTGAAGGTTCGATAAGAGGAAACTCCCATGAAGAAGACACTCATTGCTCTCACGCTGATGGCGGTTAGCCTGCTCCACGCCGGGTTGCCGACCAAGAAGGTACTCACTCTCAGCGCCGCTAAGAAAATTGCCGCCGCTGCGGAAGCGGAAGCCAATCGCCGAGGCTCTACGGTCGTCATCGTCGTCGTTGACGATGGCGGACACATTCTGGTGCTTCATCGGCTCGACGACACCCAAGTGGCGAGCGTCGAGGTCGGCATCGGCAAGGCTCGCACGGCCGCTATCTTCCGTCGTCCAAGCAAAGACTTCGAAGACCAGATTCGCGAGGGCCGGGTCGCTGCGCTCGCTCTGCCCGGCGCAACGCCGCTGCAAGGCGGAATCCCCATCGCGATCGACGGCCGCGTGATCGGAGCGATTGGTGTCAGCGGCAATACTCCCCAGGAAGACGAAGACATCGCCAAAGCCGGAGCGGCTGCAGCCGCGGAAGCTGTGCGGTAGGAGCGCATCATGAGAATGATTCCGAACCGAACCATTGGCGCATATGCGCTTGCTCTCTCAATAGCAGGATTTGCCGCCGCGACAAATGACCGGAGCCAGCCGCCCAGCGGGCCGGCTTCGGCAACGATCGACCTCATGACCGACGATGGCGTGAAGCTCGTTCAAGGCCAATGGCGTTACAGCGACACGCACATCATCGAGACAGATTTTCACGCCGCCGGCGCCGACAACCAGCCTTCAGGCAAGCCCGTGAAAGCCTATGACTTCGCTCCCCATGCGGGTGGGGCCGATTTTGACGACTCACACTGGCAGGCTATCGCTGCGACGACTCTCGAAGCGCGGCGCACCAATGGCCGGCTCGCCTTCAACTGGTATCGCATCGGCATCACCGTGCCGGAGCGCGTGGGCGATTTCAAAACGGCCGGCGCAACTGCCGTGTTCGAAACGTCGGTAGATGACTACGCCGAGATTTGGGTGGATGGGGAATTGACGCGGGCGCCTGGGCAAATGGGCGGCTCCGTGATCAGTGGTTGGAACGCTCCGAACCGCCTCGTTGTTGGCCGTAATGTGAAGCCGGGGCAGAAGATTCAACTTGCGATCTTCGGCATCAACGGCCCGATTTCGAATCCGCCGACCAACTTCATCTTCATGCGGACCGCACGGCTCAGCTTTTATCCAGGCGGCAACGCGCCGGTGGCCATCCCGCCGGCTGAAGTGAATGTCGAAGTAACGCGCCTCGATCCGGCCATGAACGATATCGTTGGGCCTAACGCGAAAATCTTCAAATTAGCCGAAGGATTCCAATTTACGGAAGGCCCCGTATGGGACCGCACGCAAGGCCGCCTACTGTTTAGCGATCCAAACGCCAACACCATGTACCAGTTCAAACCGGGAACCGGCAATGCCGCAGGAGAACTCTCCGTTTTCCGCAAGCCGAGCGGTTATTCCGGCGCTGACATCGCCGAGTACGGCCAACCCGGCTCCAACGGCTTGACCTTCGATGCCCAAGGCCGCCTGACGGCCAACGAGCATGGCAACCATCGCGTCACGCGCACGGAGAAAGATGGAACCATCACCGTGCTCGCCGACAGCTACCAAGGCAAGCGCCTCAACAGCCCCAACGATCTCGTCTATCGCTCCGACGGTACGCTCTTCTTCACCGATCCGCCCTTTGGGCTACCGAAATTTGCCGCCGATCCGCGCAAAGAGCTGCCTTTCAGCGGAGTTTATTCCATCTACAAGGGCAAGCTACAATTGCTCAACACCGACTTCACTGGCCCCAACGGCATCGCCTTCTCACCCGATGAAAAGTATCTGTATGTGGCCGATTGGGACGACAATCACAAGGCCATCAACCGCTACGAGGTGAGGCCAGACGGGACTCTGGCCAACGGCAGGCTGTTCTTCGACATGACCTCCGCGCCGGGTGAAGACGCGCTTGACGGAATGAAGGTCGACCAGCGCGGCAATCTCTACGCCTCAGGTCCCGGCGGTCTGTGGGTGCTCTCTCCGGAGGCCAAGCACCTTGGCACGATCATCGCGCCCAAGCATCCTCATAACTTCGCTTGGGGCGATGAAGATGGCAAGACTCTCTACATGACCGCGCGTAGCGGTCTTTACCGGATGCGCCTCAACATTCCAGGGATTCGCCCCTAATGCACGAGATCCATTGCGCGGAAATTTGGGGCGGCACGGCGGTTGCGGAGAGCGATGTTTGCACTCCGGGCGTCTGCGCCGCCATTCACTCCTCCGCGAGCGGGGCGCAGAACGGAGGCGATATCTACTACTTCAGCGTCTGCAAGTACGACAGTCTGACGCGCGTTGCCATCGCCGATGTGCGCGGCCACGGCGATGCAGTCAGCCATCTGAGCCGCTCGATGTACGAAGCGCTCGAACGGCGGATGAACGACTCGGATGGCGCGCGGGTGCTCACGGAGTTGAATGCCGTTGCACGCGAAAAAGGCTTTGAGGCGATTACCACGGCGGCTGTTGCTACTTTTCATCGTGAGAAGCGAACGCTCGCCTATGCCTATGCGGGTCATCCGCCGTTGTTGCTAGGGCGCCTCGGGGGCGGCTGGGAAGCGCTGAGCGTCGAGGATGGCTCGGGTCCAGCCAACCTACCTTTGGGTGCGCTTCCCGGCGCCAAATATACACAAGGAAGAGTCAAGATCGAGCCGGGCGATCGGCTATTCGTTTATACGGATGGCGTTTCGGAATGCCCGCGAGCCAGCGACGAAGATGATTTTTACGGCGATCAGCGTCTCCGCGGGAAGCTTGCCGAAACCAGCGGCCAGCCACTCGTTGAGATTCGCCAGCACCTGCGGGAGGATCTAACGCTCCACGCCGGCGGCAAGCTAGACCACGACGATTGTACGTTTCTGATGATCGAAGTTCTGGAGCCGCCTCCCCCGTTCTGGAAGCGATTCGTCTGATACTTAGCCGCGGACTTGTAAAAAAGTGATTCGCAGATTGAAAGGCAGGTGGTGCTTGCGGTTTGCAATACCCGGTTTTTTGTTTGTGTTGGCGTTAAATGCTCAACCAGCGCGCCACGAGATTGCGTTGACGTTAGGTGGACTAGCATCTCCTGCTCGCGCGTCGGGCGGTTCGATGCTCGATCTAAAGGGAGGCTCCGCCTTCCAGGTTGGCTACGGATTCCGCGCTGCCGCAAGTAAGAGCGCGGCGCTCTATGTGGGTGCGCATTTCCTCGCATCGCCGCAACGGTTGGTTTCGTCGGCGCTTGGGCAAGCAACAAGAGATGTGGCCAGTCTCTATCTCACCCCGCAGGTAACCCTTAAAATCCGGCCTGCGGCCCGCCTGGTTCCATGGGGAACTTTCGGCGGCGGATACGCGCTATATGAACAGAGCACCGTGCGGCTCGATGGCCAACCAAACGCCGCGCCGCGCAACAAAAGCACGGGGGCGCTAATGTTCGGGGGCGGCGTTGATGTGCGCGTCCTGCGATTCGTGGCGCTGCGCGGCGAAGTGCGCGATTTTCTATCAGGGAGCCCCGACTACAACACGCCGATCCGCGGACTGCAGAATAACATCGTGGCAGGCGGCGGATTCGTCGTGAGGTTTTAACCCCTCTCTAAGCTCTGTTAGACTGCCAAGTGCCATCGCGCTTTGCACGAGGGCGGTTGACTCTAGGGAGGTCATGATGAATCGACGATTCTTAGCGGGTGTTGTAGCGTGCTCTGTGATCGCTGCCGTGGGCAGCATTCTCGCTCAAGCCCCGGCACAGCCCGCGCCTGCCGCACCCGGCGGCCAGAAAGGTGGCCAACGCCCGTCTAACCCTGCGACTCCTGAGGACCTCGCTGATATCGCGAAGCTGGCGAACTTACCGGCTTGGACCAAGGGTGCCGGCGACGGAGATTTCTCAACCGGCCCCGACTACGCGCCGGCGCCCGAAGAAACGCAGCGCGTCGGGATTCCGCATGGCAAGCTGGTCGAGTTCTTTATCAACTCTGCCTCAAGCAAAGTGTTCCCCGGCGTCAACGGTCCGTTTGAACGGCTGGTCTCGGTCTATGTTCCGGCGCAGTATGTTGCGGGCACCGCGGCTCCGTTCATCTTCGCCGCCGACTCCTACGGCCTGCGCGACAGCCAAATGGCGAATATCCTCGACAATATGATTGCCGATCGCCGGCTGCCGGTGATGGTCGCGGTGATGGTGGCCAACGGCGGTCCGCAGCGCAGTCTGGAATACGATACGGTGTCGCCTGTTTTCGCCGATTTTGTCGAGAACGAAATCTTGCCCCGGGTGGAGAAGGAAGCTGGTATCAAGCTCACCAAAGATCCGGATGGCCGCGTGACCTACGGCGGCAGTTCCGGCGGAGCGATGGCGCTCACCATGGCTTGGTTCCGCACCGAGCGTTACCATCGCGTGCTGTCCTATTCCGGTACTTTCGTCGATCTGCGCCGGAATGACGAGGCGCCCCACGGAGCCTACGAGTACCCGGAACATTTCTTTCCAGATCAGCCGGTGAAGCCGCTGCGCATCTGGATGCACGTTTCGGAAAACGATTTAGGCGCCAATACCGCCTCAGCCGATCGGCGCAATTGGGTAATCGCCAACCAGCGCCTGGCAGCGGTGCTCAAGGCCAAGGGCTATCACTACCAGTTTGTGTACTCCAAAAACTCGGGTCACGTCGACCGGAAGGTGATCAGCCAGACACTTCCGCAGGCGCTGGAATATGTGTGGCAGGGCTACCCGATTTCCGGCAAATAGGCCGACGGGCCGCGTTGTATTGGTAAGGGAAGGCTCTTCGCAGGAATTGCGAGTCGCTTTGGTTGCGGGGGAAGGATTTGAACCTTCGACCTTTGGGTTATGAGCCCAACGAGCTACCAGACTGCTCCACCCCGCAATGTGATGGTAACAAGCGGGGCGCGGCGGGTCAAGGAAATGGTAGAAAAAACAGTAGGCTCAATGACTTACACCAGCCTTGCGATGCGGACGATTCGGCAAGCGTACAGATCCTGACGCCGAGCAGATCGAGTTTTGGCTACCCGGCAAGTTCGATGTCCGCCGTGACCGGGCACCTGTTTTCGAATTTTCTACAGGCGATTTACAGGTGAAACATCGAACCCGGTAACTAGTGACACGTGGCGTGTAGAGTGGTTCGGTTTTCAAATATCCGCGGGCCGCCGGAGCCCGGTGACAAGAATAGCGCGGCGGCAGGGCTAGGACGGCGATTGTCTTTTCATGCAATGACTTACAGTTGAATTTATGTTGGGACTGGGGTTAGGCTGCGTCCTCGATGCCGATAACGAGTCTCTTGCCGAGGGCTTCCAGAGCGATGTGGAGTTTTTCGGCCTTTGTTTCATGGTTGGGATCGAGCATGCGGCGGACCACCTAAATTCCATGGCGAGAAACAATCGCCGTGGCTTCCTTTGGCAACGGTAAACTTGCAGCGAATGTCCTTCCTGCGCGTCACGGCTCGCAGCCGGCGAAGGAATCCACTCAAGTCAATTCCAGGTATCGCACAGAGGGGCGCGCGGTGCAGCAGAATCTTTCATTGCGAACACGGTTAGAAGCGAATTACCATGAGACTGTGCCCCGCATCACGCTCGCCCCTTCGCCAAAAGCGACGGAGCCCAAAGAATCAGATTTAGGAAGGCGGCTGCGACAAATCAGTGACAAGGCTCTCGCTTCAGGTGTTCCGCGGCTTTCCATTGACGAGATCAACCTCGCCGTAGCCCAAGTGAGGGGCGGTAGCCGCGATCCCAAATAAGTGAGGCTGTGAATTCGCGTTTTCCTCGACACTGGCGTACTTATCGGAGCCTTTCGCGGCGAAACCGTCATACATCGAACCTGCCTTGAGGTACTCTCGAACCCTGATTTCGAGTTTTGGTATAGCCCGCTTCTCAAGCTGGAAACGATCTTGCAGCCGACGCTAGGCAAGCGAAGAATCGAGCTTGACTTTTACGGCACTTACTTCGACAACGCAAATTGTTTCGGTGACCTCAATGCGATTTATGAGATTGCAGAGAGAGAGGCTCTACGCCACGGCATTGAAATCGCAGACGCGATGCACATTGGCGCTGCCTACGCATCGAGGTGCAAGATTCTATTCACCACTGAAAAGTCTACTAAGCCGATGTTTAGAACCCGCCTCGTAAATGTGACTCGAGTCCTCGGCCCAGAATGACGAGGGCTACACGTCCAAATTCCGCACGTCGAGCGCGTTCTCTTCGATGAACTTGCGGCGTTCTTCTACGTTTTCGCCCATCAGGGTGCTGAAGATTTCGTCGCTTTCGACCATGTCTTTCAGCTCAACGCGCAGCAGCGTGCGTTTTTCGGAATCCATGGTGGTTTCGGCCAGTTGTTCGGCGTTCATTTCGCCCAGGCCTTTGTAGCGGGAGATCTGGACGTCTTTCATGCCTTCCTGGCGAAGGTGAGCGAGCAGGTCGCGCCAGCCGGGTTGGGAGTTCGGGGCGCCAATGGCTTCCTTGCCGTCCTTGGAGACGACGAACGGCGGGCGGTTGAACTTGGCGACGTTTTTGGCGAGGGCGCGCATCTGGCGGTATTCGGGTTGTTCGACCAGCTCGACGTTGATCTTGCGGCGGGCGTTGGTGGGGTCGGAATAAGTGACCGTGTGCGCGGAGTGCTCTTCGTCGGCTTCCCATTCGGGCTGCAGCTTCAGCTCTTTCAGCGCGTCGAAGATGGGCTGCAGGTTGGCCTTCTCCTGGAAGGCGACTTTGGTGTCGAGCTGATTCGAGGGATCGGCGAGCAGCTCGACTACGCGGCTGTCGCGGACCCAGCGCTCGACCTTCTTGCTCTTTTCCTGGAAGGTGTCGAGCGAGATGAGGAAGTTGCGGAGCTCGGCGCCGTCAAGAGTCGCCGAATCGCCGTTTGTCCCGACCTTGACGCTGACGTTCTCGGTGGCGCGGCGCAGGATTTCCTTGGTGAACTCCTGCTCGTTCTTGATGTACTTCTCGCTCTTGCCTTTCTTGATGCGGAACAACGGCGGCTGGGCGACGTAGACGTGGCCGCGCTCGATGAGCTCGGTCATGTGGCGGAAGAAGAACGTCAGCAGCAGCGTGCGGATGTGGCTACCGTCGACGTCTGCGTCGGTCATGATGATGATCTTGTGATAGCGGAGCTTGGTGACGTCGAAGCTGTCGCGGCCAATGCCGGTGCCGATCGCGGTGATGAGCGCGCGAATTTCCTCGTGGCCCAGCATCTTGTCGTAGCGGGCTTTTTCGACGTTGAGGATTTTGCCGCGCAGGGGCAGAATCGCCTGGTTCTTGCGGTCGCGGCCGGTCTTCGCGGTGCCGCCTGCGGACTCGCCCTCGACCAGGAACAGCTCACAGCGCGTGGGATCGCGCTCCTGGCAGTCGGCCAGCTTACCGGGAAGGCCGCCGGAATCGAGCGCGCCTTTCCGGCGGGCGAGATCTTTGGCTTTGCGGGCGGCTTCACGCACACGCGCCGCGTCGATCGCCTTACCGACGATCTTCTTCATCACGGCGGGGTTCTTGTCGAAGTACTCGCTCAACTTCTCGTTCATGACCTGTTTCACCAGGCCTTCGATGTCGGAGTTGAGCTTGCCCTTGGTCTGCCCTTCGAACTGGGGCTGCGGAATTTTGACGCTAATGACGGCCGTCAAACCTTCGCGCAGATCGTCGCCAGAGAGGTTTTCTTTGTAGTCTTTGTTGAGACCGCTCTGGTCTTTGTAGAAGTTGATGGTGCGCGTAAGCGCGGAGCGGAAGCCCGACAAGTGCGTGCCGCCGTCGACGGTGTTGATGTTGTTGGCGAAGGAATAAATGAGTTCGCTGTAACCGTCGTTGTACTGGAACGCGATTTCGATGTGGAGCTGGCCGGCTTCTTTCGGCAGATCGCGGTCGCCTTCGATATAGATCGGCTTGTCGTGGATCGCAGCCTTGCCGCGATTCAGGTGGGTGATGAATTCGACGATGCCACCCTTGAACAGGAACTCATGCGTCTTGGGCGGATCCGTGCGCTCGTCTGTGAGCGTGATCTTCAGCCCGGCATTAAGAAACGCCAGTTGCCGAAGCCGGTTCGAGAGTGTGTCGTAGTCGAACTCGGTGACCATCATGATGGTCGGGTCTGGTTTGAAGGTGATGCGGGTACCGGTTTTGGTTCCGGCCTTGCCGATCTTTTCGAGCTTGCCCATGGGCACGCCACGCTCGTAATACTGCTCGAAGGCGCCCTTGTCGCGCCAGATCTCGAGCTTTAGATTTTCCGAGAGTGCATTGACGCAGCTGACGCCTACGCCGTGCAGGCCGCCCGATACTTTATACGAGCTCGAGTCAAACTTGCCGCCGGCGTGCAGCTTGGTCATCACGACCTCGGCCGCCGAGATACCGAACTCGTCGATGACGTCGGTGGGAATGCCGCGGCCGTTGTCGGTTACACTGATCGAATTATCGATGTGGATGACAACTTGAATGTCATCGCAATGCCCGCCGAGGGCTTCGTCGACCGAGTTGTCGACCACTTCGTAGACGAGATGGTGCAGGCCGGCCTCGCGCGTGGAGCCGATGTACATGGAAGGACGCAGCCGGACGGCCTCGAGCCCTTCGAGCACCTTAATACTGGACGAATCGTAATTCCCCGTTGGTTCTTGTACAGCCATAGTTTGTTTTCTTTTAGCGGGCCTCTCGCCCGCTGATTGCCCGTCGACCGCGGCGCCCATCCGTTGTTTTGAGCCGCGATGTTGTTTGTTAATCAAGCCGCGAAAGCGGTCAGATGCGCATTGGCATGATGACGTAGCGATAGCTTTGCGCAGGTACGGCGTCGTCGGCGCTTATCGGCCGCAGCTCACCTGCACTGGCGGCGTCTTTGAACAAAAACGCGACCTTCTGATCCGGACAGGCTTTCAGGAAGTCCAGCACATAAGTCGCATTAAAACCGATTTCGACGGATGCACCCGAATAGTCGACTGGCAGCGAATCTTCGCTCTCACCGGTGTCAGCCTGCGAGGAATGCACCTTCAATTCGCCGGCGCCGACCTGCACGCGCACGGCGTGGGAACGCTCGTCGGAAAATTGCGCGACGCGTTCGATCACCTGACGCAGCTCGTCGCGGCTCAGGTCCACCTGCTGGCGCTGATCTTTCGGCAGCACACGTTCATAGTCCGGGAAATTGCCGGAGAGCTTGCGGCTGATCAACAGCCGGGGGCCCACCTGGAAGAACAGGTGATTGTCGTTGGCGGAAAACTGAATCTTTGCGTCGGCATCGGCCTCCGCGATCAGCCGCGAAAGCTCCGCCATCGCCTTGCGCGGCACCAGTGCGCGGAAATTCGCGCCACCCAGATCCATCGGACGCTCCACCATGGCCAAACGGTGACCGTCGGTGGTGACCATCACCAAAGAGTCGGCCTTCAGGACCATCAAGGCACCGTTCAGCGTGAAGCGCGATTCTTCGTTCGATATCGCAAAAATCGTTTCGGCGATCGTCTGTCCCAGAGCTTTGGCGGGGATCTCAGCGATCGCGTCGCCAGCGGTGGGAAGCTCGGGATAACTCTCGCGCGACATCCCCGCGATGCGCGTCTTCGATCGGCCACAGGTAATATTCGCCCAATGGTTATCGGCGACCTTCACCGAAATATCGCCATCGAGCAGCCGGATGTGATCGAACAGCCGCTTGGCCGGAATGGTACCGGCGCCAGCCTTCTTCACCTTGGCCGGAGCCGAGCAGCGAATGCCCAGCTCGAGGTCGGTGGCCGTCAGCGTTATTCGGTCGTCGGCAGTCTCGACCAGGATGTTCGACAGGATGGGAATGGTGGTGCGCTTTTCGACGACACCCTGCGAGAGACCCAGTTCCCGGACCAGATCCGCACGAGCTACTGTGAACTCCATTTGGCTGCTCTCTCTCCTCGCATTCCACCGCCGTCTTGTTGCACTCTTCCTGGCTCTTCTTGTTTTTCTTGCCTAAGGTCTTTCACTTAGTAAAAAAGAAGATTAGTAAGAGGGGCTGTGGAAGTGTGAATATCTCTCTAAATTATACAAAATCCTACTGCTTCCTGTCCGCACAGGATGTGAAAAAAGTGCGCTGGGAAGACGCAAAAAATCCCATTTTGGAACATTCCACACTCCGCCCACTGGCGTTCCGGAGGGTCGGGTGTGTAAAAGTCGATAACATCAATTTAATGAGTCGATTAGGCTGTGGATGATTCTGTTCAAATCCGGATCTTTGTGCCGGAGCTGGTCGATTTTGTTGATCGAGTGTAGCACCGTCGTATGGTGCTTACCATTAAAGGCGCGGCCGATCTCGGGGAGCGAGGCGGAAGTGAGCTCTTTGGCCAGGTACATGGCAATCTGGCGGGGGTAGGAGATGTTCCGCATGTTACCCTTGGCTTTCACCTGCGACGGTTGTAGTGAGAAACGCTCGGCGACGGCTTTAATGACCGCCTCAATGGTGATGCGGCGATCGGTTCCGGCTCCCAGGTGGCGCAGAATCTGGCGCGCCATGTCGAGGGTCACGGGTTCGCCGGTGACCGAGGAATAGGCCAGCAAGCGCAGCAGGGAACCCTCGAGTTCGCGGACATTCGACCGCGTCTTGGTGGCGATGAAAACACGAACTTCCTCTGGCACCTCGAGACCTTCCACAGCCGCCTTCTTTTCGAGGATGGCCATTTTAGTTTCGAGATCGGGCGCCTGGACGTCGACCATCAATCCCCATTCGAACCGGGACCGCAATCGATCGACGAGGCCCTGAGTGTTCTTGGGTGGGGAGTCACTCGAAAGGACGATTTGCTTTTGGCGATCGAACAATTCGTTGAAGGTGTGGAAGAACTCTTCCTGCGTTCGCTCACGGTTCGCCATGGTGTGCACGTCGTCTACGAGCAGCACGTCGGCGGTGCGGAAGTATTCATGGAACTGCGGCATGCGGTCCGTGCGAATGGACTGCACGAGTTGGTTCATGAAGCGCTCACCGGTGGTGCAAGCGACGCGCAGACCAGGCGAAGAGCGAATCAGATAGTGCCCGATCGCATGCATGAGATGCGTCTTGCCCATGCCGGCTCCGCCATAGATGAAGAGCGGATTGTAGTTGACTCCGGGGCGTTCACTGGCCGCGCGCGCCGCCGCATGGGCGAATTCGTTGCAGGTACCGACGACGAAGTTGTCGAAGGTGTACCGCGGATTGAGCGGTATGGGATCAAACAGAGTGTCGGAGTAGCTCTGCTGTTCGCTCGGACCGTCGGACGAGCCGTTGTGATGCCCGTTCCTCGGGGGATGGGCCGCAGGTTCCGATAACGTTGCCGGCACACTGCTGTCGCCCACTCGAAAGTGAACCTGAGTTACGGGAAGACCAAGCTCACGGACAGCGGTCTGGATCTGGCTGAGATATTCACTTTCGATCCATTCTTTCGCCGATTGGGTAGGAACGCGAACCGTGAGATGCGTACCTTCCAAACGATCCTGGGCAGTGGACACGATCCAGCTCTGGAAACCCTCCCAGGGGAGCTTCGCCGACAGCCGATCCTTCACTTCATCCCAGAGATTCATACTTTAACCGCGCAAAACGGAGCTGACTTTCGGCGTTGCCTCAAGTCGCCCTTTGCGCTCTTTGCATCCACCGCGCAAAACGGACCAGGCTCTCGGCTTCGCGTCCGAGCCAGACTTGCGCTCTTGACGGCCTCATATCTCACCAAACACAACTTTCCCTACCGTTTTCCACAACTTTTTAACTTGTGCGGAGGAAATTTAGGTCAGTCCAAACATTTCGGGGTGAAAGCTCGATGCGACGTCCATCCGATGCCCTCGACCGGGGGCGCAACCACCCCTCGTTCCCGCGTTTGACAGTCTAGCATAAGGCAGCAGAAACGGAGCAAGTTCCTGTGGAAAATTATAACTATAATGGTTTCAATAGGATCAATTCGGTTGACAGTACTTCTAGACTCAGGCACAATGGAAAGGTTGGGCTTAGCATTTTGGCTATCGTCCTTCGCCAACTCCGCGCGGGAGTAACTCAGCTGGTAGAGTGCAACCTTGCCAAGGTTGATGTCGCGAGTTCGAATCTCGTCTCCCGCTCCATTCCTCATAATCGCGCAAAACGGACCTAGCTCTCGGCTGCGCCTACGGGCTGGCATCTGCGCTCCTTCCGGCCTAACATTTAGCCGCGCAAAATCGCCTGATTTCCGCCTTCCTACCACCGCTTCAGACCCTTTGCCCCAATGTCGCGCCGGATCTGCATTCCTTCAAACGAGACCGCACCCACGGCGGCGTAGGTGTTCTCGATAGCCTTGGCCAAAGTTGGCCCGCTCGATGTGATGCCGAGGACTCGGCCGCCGGAAGTAACGATTCCACTGGCGTCGCGTTGGGTGCCGGCTTGGAAGGCCACTGAGCCGCTGGGCATTTGATCTAGGCCGTAGATGAGGTCGCCTGTGCGGGGTGTGTCCGGATAGTTGGCGGCGGCGGCCACGACGCAGACGCTCGGGTCGATTTTCCAGTGCATGGGCCTGCCGTCCACTAGAGTGGGTACGAGGTCGCTGGCCATGCGGTGCATTAGGCATTGAGTTTCGGGGTCGCCGAGGCGGGCGTTGAATTCGAGGACTTTGGGGCCCTCCTTTGTCATCATCAGGCCGGCGTAGAGGAAGCCGGAATAGGGGGTGCCGCGCATGCGCATTTCGTTGAGGGCGGGTTGGATGACGGAATGGACCAGGGCGCTTGATTCGGCTTGGGTGAGGATGCGGCCGTCGCAGTAGGCGCCCATGCCGCCGGTGTTGGGGCCGCGGTCGCCGTCGAAGATGGTTTTGTGATCCTGCGTGGCTTCGAAGGGGACGATGCTGCCGTTTTCGTGGACGTAGGCGATGAAGCTGACTTCTTCCCCTTCGAGGAATTCTTCGAGGACGTAGGCGCCTTCGGGCAGGGATTCGAGGGCGGCGAGGGCAGCGGCTTTGTCCTCGCAGATCACTACGCCTTTGCCGGCGGCTAGGCCGTCGAATTTCACTACCAATGGGAAGCCGAGAGCAAAGCCAGTATCAGAGAGATGCCGGGCGGCTTCGGCTTTTGTGGATGCTTCGATGCTGCGCGCGGTCGGGATGCCGGCGTCGATCATTACTTGTTTGGCGAAGCGCTTGCTGCCTTCGAGCTGCGCGGCTGCGGCGGTTGGGCCTACGATGCGGCGGCCGCGCGCGCGAAATGCGTCGATGACACCGGCGACTAGCGGTGCTTCGGGGCCGACGACTGTCAGTTCGGCATTGATGCTTTCGGCGATGGCTAGGTAGTCCTCAGGTTTTGAACCGGCGGGAGTGAGGCACGTGGCGACTTGTTCGCAACCGGGATTGCCGGGCGCGACGAAGATCTTTGCGCCGGGGCTCTGGGCCAGTTTCCAGGCGAGGGCATGCTCCCGGCCGCCGGAGCCGATGACGAGGATGTTCATAGGAGTGGACCCACTATGATCGCAAACGATGGGGGGCGGATCGGGGAATAGATAAATGCCTCGCGCAGGGGCCCGAGCCCCCGGCTGTTCGGACAACAAGAAGCCGGCCTGGAGGCCGGCTGCGGGACTGGGGTCCCACCCCCCATTAGCGCTTCAATTTTGCTAGTTCTTGACGGAACAGAGGGTTTTCGGGGTAATCGCGCGTGAGCAGCTCCAACTGCGCCCTTGATTCGGCGGGGCGTTTCTCGCGCAAATGCACAATTGCCAGCAGCACGCGGGCGAAGGGGCCGAGGTAGAGGCCATTGGCCGCGACGCTCTGCAGATTCGCCACTGCCTTCTTCTTGTCGCCATCCACTTGTGGAAAGCGGATGAACCATTTCAAAAAGAACGGCAGGCTGCCAATCAGGTATTCGCTGACACCGGAGGTCAGTTTGGCGTCGACGAATGCCGGATCTTTGCGCATCAGTTCGACGGCGTAACTTTGCGATCGCTTGGCATAGGAGAGACTGCCGATGCGGCGGCGTTCAATGAGGGCCATGTAGTCGGTAGTCATGCCCTCATCGACACAGAGCGCGAACAAGGCGGTGGGGTCCTGCGGCACGCGTTTTTCGGCAGTCCTCTGCGAAGTTTGAATTGCAGAGACGAAGGCATCGCGAGTTTTCGGGTCCGCCTCCAGTTTGTCGTCGGACTCGATCTTGCCGTTGTCGGTGAGGAACTCGCTTTCGAGAATCTTGAGACGGTCCAGCTCGGTGAATAAGTAGGCCGCGGCGCGAAAGGAATAGCCGAGAGGCTGCGCCGGATGAGCCGAAATATAGGCATCGAGCCGTTTGTGGGCGCCCACGAAGTCGAAGTTGTACATGCGCTCGAGCGCGGCGTGCAGTTCGGGGATAGGATGGGTTTCGTCGTCGGCGAAAAGCGCCCGCGGGAGGAAGGTTGCAGCCGGCGCCAACAAGACAGCGCGCCTGGTCACGAGGGCCATCGAATCTATTGTCGCAAGTGAATTGACAGCCCCGTGGCGCCAGTCCGGGGAATTTAGCGACGATTCGATAAAATACCCGCCCGCACAGAGGACTGTCGGAAGCTGACGTCTACTGCTTAGCTGCCGGCGGGTTGCCGAACATCACCTTTTCGGTGCCGTCGGCCAGTTTGCAGCGGAGGAACATGCCGCCTTTCAGGCCGTCCTTCAACGGGTAGATTGTCACGGTGATCTTGTCGCCGGGCTGCAGGGTCTTCTTGGACCAGCCGCGTCGGCCGAGGAAGTTCGGGCTCATGCCTTCCAGGCCCCAGGTCTCGACTTTGCCGTCGGCGCCGGTGACGTCGACCCAGGTGAAGCTATGCGGATTCGTCCACTGAAATTCCTTCACCACGCCGGTGATGGTCATCTCGGTGGTGTTGTTGAACATCGAGAACGAATGGTGAGCGCTGGCGATGCCTACGGAAAGCGCTGCGGGAACAAGGAGTCCGGCGGCGAGGATGAATTTGCTTCTGATCATGGGTCCCTCTCTAGTGACTTAAATTGATGCCGGCCTTGCCGCTTGCATCTACTGAGTTCCGGTTGTTCTGTTGGCAGATATATTCCGCTGTCGTCCAGTCGCGATGGCGGGCGAAGCGCGAGGTGCGCACCAGCGGCTTGGTCAGAGCCTCAGGATCTTCTACTGTCGTTACAATCTCCATCGTGTCGGGATCCACGAGGCGCATGCGTTCGACGATGTGCATCTTGTCGCTGTGCCGGATGCCGTTGCCTAACATTGTGTCGGCCGAAAAGCCGATGGAGTCAACGACGAGCGTGTCCTTGTCCCAGTGGCCGATGGAATTGCCGTTGTAGGTGAGGTCGGGGTCTTCGGGGTGCGGGCGGCCGTCGGTATAGATGTGCCGCACCTGCATGTAGGCTTCGATGACGATGGTGATCTTGCCGGGAGTCATCAAGAATTCGACGGGGTAGGGCTGCGTCATCACGCTGGGCATGCCGGGCGGCACGCAGTTGGCGGCGGCGCTATCCTGCGGCGGATGAGCCTGGTAGGTCTTCAGCATGTCGGCATATTTTGGGGTCAATGCAGGCTGCTCCGGGCGCCCGCCGCCGACGGCTCCGCCACGCGTCACTTCCCATACACCGGTGAATTCCGGCAGGGCGGCGATGGCGGTCCATGCGGACGCGGGTGGTTTGGCACCGAATTTAGTTTGGGCTTGACCGAAGGCATTGGGAACGAACAGAGCCAACGCGAGGCACAGGCATCCGGAACACTTGCACATGCGGACAACATATCACGACGGAGACCGGATACCTAACTATCGATGGGGGGCGGATCTCCAGATCTGCGCCGGGCCTCTGGCCCGGCTTGAGGAAGAAGATCATTTACTTGAAAACCGGTCGGGAGACCGGTTTGCGGACCTGGGGGTCCATCCCCCATTAGCCGGCGGTGCGCCAGCCGAAACGAAGGAATGTTTCGACTTCCTGTTCGGCATCCTCGCGCGCGATGCCGTAGCGCTCGCGCAGCATGCTGATGAACCAATCGCGGCGGCCGGCGACCTTCTTCAAATCGTCATCCGTGAGTTCGGCCCACTTCGCTTGGATGCGTCCGCGAAGCTGGTCCCAGTTGGACTGAATGTCTTCCCAATGCATTGAAGTGTCTCCATTCTCGTGTCTGCATTTTCGTACCGCATTCAGAAACTTCCGACTACTCGCCTGGGAGGTTGCAGGCATGCAAGCACGTGGCATGCCATAAGGTGTCGCTATTGAAAATACACACGTGGATGGTGGAACGCCAGCCCTTTTCTCCGGTAAATTTGACATAACGATGTAGTACTTGCCAAATGGGGACCTAGTAACCTGCCGTGGTCATTCCATTCTGATGTAGGAGGCGGACTTGTCCGCCTCGATGCGGCAAATGCCGCATCGTACTCCGCGATCGTTGTCACCCGGACTTGGACGCCGGACTAAGGTGAATCCCTTAGGTGTACTGTGCAAAAGCGGTGGTATTTGCACGGAAAACATGGGTAAAACATCGATCGCACGTACCCCCGTCTCTAGGGGCCGTTTTCGGTACTGGTACTAAGTACCCAAGTTGCGAGAGCTTTTGCCTCACGCCGCCACTAAGCTAACGAATCACGCAAGATTTCGAGCGCTGCTCGAATCGGCCACCGGATCTCGCCCGAGTCCGCAGTTCCCTCGGCTCGCAAAGGGCCGGTCGCGGTGCTCGATACGTCCTCAGCAACCGCCGCGACCTAGGCTCCGTTTTGCGGGCTGTTACTTAGAAGACCCGGAGGTTCCGCCATGCAAATGGTCGACGACGTTCAACAACAACAGCAGTATTGGGAAACCTTGGTGCAGCGCCTTGCCGCGGGCGACCCAGGTGGGGCGGAAGAATTCCGTGGCACCTACCGCGCCGGCATTCGATTTCTGCTGCAGCGGCGCATCGGCAACGAACATTTGGAAGAGGTGGTGGATCAAACCGTAATGGGAATCCTGACTGAAATCTCATCGCGCCGCATGACGACGGTGGCGGAAATGGCGCGCTTCATTCGCAAGGCGATCCCGAATGATCGGCCGGCGTCGAGCGGTCCGGTGATTACCGAGGCCGATCGGGAGCGGGCGCAGAGCCGCGTGAAGGTGCTCGATGAGGTGCTGGAGCGGTTCACGTCGACGGAGCGTGAGGCGCTGATTTGCTTTTATGCGCGTGGGTTTTCGGAACGCGATGTGGAGGCGGAGTTCGGTTATGAGCCGGTGGCGTTTCATCATTTGCGGGAACGGCTGGTGCGGGCGCTGAATAGCGCGAGAGCGCGGAAGGGTCCGGCGGCGGCTCGGCGGGCGGCAGTGATGCGCGCGACTGGCGCCGCTTAATGGGGGGCGGATCCCCAGATCCGCAAACCGGCCGCCTGGCCTGTTTCAAAAGTATCTTGTTCCTGAACAGCCGGGCCAGAGGCCCGGCGCGGACCTGGGGGTCCACCCTCCATTTGCTCGATCATCCCTGCTCTATCATCAATGCATGGGCCGTCCGGTGGTCGATGAGGTTCCTAGCCTTAGCCGCCGCGGCGGGTTTCCGGATCCGCGTACGGCGCGTCCCGACGGGCTGGTTGCTATTGGCGGCGATCTCTCGGTCAAGCGCCTGCTGGAAGCCTACAAGAATGGCATCTTTCCCTGGACGGCTGATCCTGTCACGTGGTGGTCGCCGGATCCGCGGGCGATTTTCGATCTCGAGAACATCCACGTTCCGCGTAGGCTGATGACGACCATCCGCCGGATGGAATTCGATGTGACGCTCGACGCGGCGTTCGACCAGGTGATTGAGGCCTGTGCGTCGGTTCCGCGCTGGGGCGATGAAACCTGGATCACGCCGGAATTTATCGACGCCTATCAAGCTCTGCACCGCGCGGGCCACGCGCATAGCATCGAACTGTGGCAGGAGGGCGAGCTGGCGGCTGGTATCTACGGCGTTGCGATCGGCGGTTTCTTTGCGGGGGAGAGCATGTTTCATCGTGTGGCCAATGCATCGAAGATTGCGCTGGTGTTTCTGCAGCGGCATCTTTCCCTGCGCGGGTTCCGGCTGTTCGATACGCAGATGGTGACGCCGGTAACGGAGCTGATGGGGGCGAGGCATATCTCGCGCGATGAATATCTGATCCGCCTTAAAGCTGCCCTTGAAGTAGGCGCCGAGTTCTAATGGGGGGCGGATCCTCAGATCCGCGCCGGGCCTGCGGCCCGGCATTTGACGAACCGGAGCTTCCCATAAGGAGGCCGGTCTGCGGACCGGGAGGTCCGCCCCCATTTGCAGAGTCACACGTAGGTAAGAAGCAGCGACGTAAGTTCTTCCGGCTGATCGACCATCACGTCGTGGCCGCAATGAACGGTTTGCGTTTTCCAGCCTTTCGCTTTGGCGCGTTCATGGCAGGGCCCGAACGGCGAGCCTTCGCGAAATCCTTCGGCTCGAATGTGCGTGACGTCGCGAACGCGATCCAACCCGCCCGTCAGGCGCAGCGGTTCCTCAAAACAAGCGAGCGACTGCGGGGTGCATTGGCGGTCCACCCAGTCCCGATCGGCTTCGTTCACGCAGAATAAGACAGCGGGAATCGGCGCCACTTTCCATCCATCGCCGTCCGTCTTCGCCGATTCGCGCATACCGGCTACCTGTTCGGGTGGAACGAGGTCGAATACACATTCGCCATCGTGTAGAACAAAGGCATCGAGATAAATGAGTGCGCGCAGACGTTCAGGAATGCGGTCGGCGGCGCCGCTAATTACGGCGCCTCCGTAAGAATGGCCGCAAAGCACGACCTCGGAGAGCTCTTCCCATCGAAGCAGGTTGACGACCTCTTCGATATGCGTGCTCAGATTTATCGATGGCGAGTTCATGTGCGACCGCTCGGCCAATCCCGTGAGCGTGGGCGTATGAACGTCATGCCCTGCCGCCTGTAGCGTCCTTCGGACGCGCTTCCAACACCAGCCGCCGTGCCATGCGCCGTGAACCAGAACGAATGTTGCCATGGGGCATAAGCTTATCGCGTTGTTCGGGGCGTTGTGTTCATGGCGGCGAAATCGAACTTACCGAGATAGATGGGCTTCGACGTGGGTGGCTCATTCGTTCCGAGCACCTTTCCAGCACAGTGGGATCCGAAGCTTGGAATTCACGTGACTTGAAGTCGCGGC
>JADMIO011200085.1_pt1 | contig 96638 bp, 68 predicted proteins | sample 8958161 | NCBI WGS metagenome assembly JADMIO01 (sample SAMN16585339, study PRJNA669376) | soil metagenome | isolation source: Crop rotation soil | place: USA: Cullars Rotation, Alabama | collected 2011
CGCGACAACTTGTCCACGTGGAATTCTAAGCTTAGGATCCCAATGTGCTGGAAAGAATAGCCGGTGAGCGAATTCACGGTAACGGAAAGCTTACTATAGCTTGCTCCGGGTGGAACGGTCACGGTCAGCTCATTGGATTTTGCAGCTGTTACGGTCGCTTTAACTGCTCCGAAGTAAACGATGTTCTCGGAAGCAGTGCCGCTGAAGTTTGCTCCATTGATGTTGATCGACGTTCCCACGGTAGCGGCTTCGGGCGAGAATGACGAGATGACCGGCGGAAGCTTTGCTGCAAGTAACTTGCCCACTCCCGGATGCGCGCCGTTGCCTCCGGTAAACTGATCGGTAACCGTTAATTTGTTTTGAGTGATATCGTATTCGTAGATAACACCAACTCCAAAGTCACCGCTGTATTCACTCCATCCATAAAGTTTTTTGCCGGGGCCACGCACAAGAGTTGATTTCGATGCGGCCGATTTGAAATCCATATCGACTTTTTTGGTGAACGTCCCGGTGGCGAGCTCATACTCGAACAGTACGCCTTGTCCGTTACCGCCTCCGCTTGTGGTGACACCGTATAATTTCCCATCAACTTCAACCAGGCCTGTTTCCGGCGCGGCACCTTTCACGCCATCGAAGGTGACCTTGACAGTATAGGCGTGGGTCACCGGATTATATTGATAAAGAACTCCGGCATTGTCGGCATTTCCGCCGCGCGCGGCCGTCCCATACAGGAACCCGTCGGATGCAACTACTAGTGGCGAACGGGGATTTGCACCATCGCCGAGCCCCGTAAAATCGTGCGTTTTAGAGAAAGAATTCAACAAGAAATTGTATTCGAAGATCGTACCCATGCCTGAAGTGCCGCCCTCTGAGGTCACACCATAAACGAAATTATCAGCATGCACTAACTGAGTAACTGCGAGTGCACCGTGGTTAACGGAATTCAGATCGATCTTCTTTGTGAATGTATTGGTACCGTAATCGTACTCATACAGTATCCCGACACCGTTCAATCCGCCGTGTTGGGTCAAGCCATAGTATTTTCCATTCCCGGCAAGACATAACCCGCCCCAGGGATCGGAACCTTTTGTTGTGTAGTCATTAAAATCAAACTTCTTGGTGTATTCCTTCGTCAGAGGATCGAAGTCGAAAATAACACCGGTACCATATTGACCTCCGTCTACGGTTACGCCGAGCAATTTTCCGTTTGAAGCCTGCAGTAAAGTGTTTTCAGGAACAACGCCGGTAGCTGAAACTTTGAAGTCGATTGTTCTTACGAGTGCATTCGTGGCGGCGTTCCATTCAAACAAAGTGCCGTTGTCGGCATTTCCGCCTGCAGCCGTCATTCCATAGAACTTACCATTGCTGTGAAGTGTAAGTCCGCTCTTGGGTGAATAGCCATGAACGAATCCATCGATATCCAGTTTCTTGGTGATGATCGTGGATCCGGGAACATATTCGAAGATCACGCCGGAGTCGAACGTTCCACCAACCTCCGTGGTACCATACATCTTATCGTCGGCGGCGCGGGCAAGAATATTAACCTGACCCACTCCGTTCACTGATCTCGTGAAATCGAATTTCTTGGTAACCACACCGGTATTCTGGTTGTATTCGAATAATGTTCCGCTGTCGTTGGCTCCGCCGCCTGCACAGCCGGCGTACAGGAAACCTGTTCCGGTAGATTGAAGCAAAGTGCCGATGGGATTACCACCAATAGTTGCTTTGTTGAAGTCAATCTTTTTAATGAACTCATTCGTGCCCGTGTTGTACTCAAAGAGGACACCAACGTCGTTTGCACCGCCCAACACGGTCATCCCGTAGAGCTTGCCGTTTGTGGCTTTAGTCAGTTCCCGGAGTGGAAAGCCTCCATTGATTCCGTCGAAATTAAATTTGACAGTGACAGTTTTAGTGCCGGGGTCAAGCTGGTATAATGTTCCTTTGTTGTTCGTTCCGCCGGTGCTGGTCATTCCGTACAACTTGCTGTCGGGCCCGAGGGTCAGGCCGCCGAAAGGATTAAAGCCGCTGGCTGGTCCAAAGTCGAAGATTTTTTCGTGGACACCCGATGTTGGATTAACCGTGAATATCGTACCCTGGTAGGTCGTTCCGCCGGCGAAAGTCACACCCCACAGAAGGCCGTTAACCAGGATGAGGTTGCCAATTGGACTTGATCCCTTTGCAACAAGGTGATCGAAGTCGAAAACTTTTGTAAATGCACTGGTAGTCGGGTTGAATGAGAACAGGATACCGTTGTCGGTGGTGCCACCATATCGCGTTGTACCGTAGATCAGCCCGTTTGGCGCGGCGAGCATAACGCTGAAGTCTGCGCCCCGGCCGGGATTGGCATCGATGCTGAAATTGTATTCGGTGGCGATGTCAGTTCCATCGCTATTCACTTTAAAGATCGTTCCGCCGCCGGTGGTTCCACCGTGTCGCGTGAGACCATAAAATGTCTGCGCCATCGAGCACTCGACCCAAAGCAAGGAGACCAGGAAAAGTACGGATAGAGTCTTCTTTGACTTCATTGACATAGACAGATTATTTGGGGCCAGGGGCATCGGGAAGATCTTCGGATGTTGGGTCACCGCTGCCGGGTGTCGACGGATCTTTTTTCGCAAGAACAGCGATGAGGACTCCCGCCACAACAACCGGTGCTACAATGAGGAACAGCGGAAGTTTCGATTTCGCCTTGATGGTATTACTCTGAGCTGTTTCGGCACCGCCGGTGATCTTAAGATTATAAGACCCCCTTGGTAGGTCTGACGGCACAAGCCATGTGTATTCGCCGCTGTTGTTGGTTCCCGTCGTAATAGAATTCACGACGCTGCCATTTTGAACGACCTCAAGCCTGACCTGCTGGTTGGGCAAACCGCCCTTCCATTTTATTACCGCATTTTTTCCACGGCGCACGGATTGTGGACCTGTGAAGCTGAAAGGCATCGCAATGGGCGCACCCTTGAGGCGAAATGCGATGTCACCACTATAAGTGCCCAGTTCTGCTGCTGCGTTCCACTGGATCTGCCGATTGGCGCCCGGGTTCACCTTCTCGCCGACATCGCCGGTGACTGCTTTCAGGGGCGCACTGTAATTATTGTGCGAGCCAAAGATCTGTACGTTGAACTGCTGGCCGGTTGAGGCACCGGTCAGGTCGTAAGTAATAAGGACGGTTCCATTATTGAATGTCGCCCTCACATTTTCAAAGCGCTGGGCATGTGCAACGAAGCTGCATAGTACGGCGACACACAGGATACCCTTTCTGATAGCCATAAAGTAAAAAAACTAATTCGGTCTGATACCAGGAGTTATGAGGGATCGGCGGGCCCTGGAAAAGCCCTCGCTTCAAATCATACGACCGATAAAGATATGAACTTTATGGAAATGGCTCATGCAAACATGTGCCGAACCCGGACCCGGGCATGCAAAGGAAATAAGCCGCCGGGGCCTTGCAATTCGCGCCGTCTGCCAGGCACCGACCGATCAGGCGGCTTGCATCTGCTGCTGTCCAAGCAATTTTACAATCAACTCGGCGGTGTTCTTCGCGCCGACCTTGGCGAGCATATTCTTACGGTGTGTCTGTACTGTGTAAAAACTAATGTTAAGTCTCCTCGCGATCTCCTTGCTCGAAAGTCCATCGGCAATCAACTGCAGTATTTCCTTTTCCTTTGGCGTGATCATAACTCTTAAGATTAATTGTGTGATATAAGTTACTTACGGTTCAACCCGTCAGCATCTTAGTACCTGAAGTGTGGTAAGGTCACCCGGGCGATTCGAAAGAAATTTGTGTACTTTGGTTTTCCTTAAAATGGGTTACCTAAATGCGGGTTATGGACAAAACAGAGATGACTGATGCTGATCTTCTTCACCTCGTCCAGTCAGGCGACCCAAGCGGGCTTTCTTTCGTGTACGAGAAATACAGAAAAGAATACATCAACTGGATCCGTCGCTTCAGCCGTTGCGACCCCGACGACGCGATAGAGTACTACCAGGGCGCAATTGTCATTTTCTATGAAAATGTCATGAACGGGAGGCTCACACAGCTTCAAAGTTCTTTGAAGACATACCTGTTCGGTGTCGGAAAGAACCTTGTATTGCACGAACACCGTCGCACGCAACGCAGCTTGAAAGTGAAGGCCGAGTTCCATCTTCAAAGGCACCTGGCCGGCACCGAGCAGGAAATGGTTGAGGAGGAAAATGATCTGGCTCTCATCCACCGTTGCTTTGAACGAATCGGGGATCCCTGCCACAAGCTGTTGCAGCTCTTTTATTTTCATCAAAAGAATATGGAAGAAATCTCGGCTGAACTGGGTTACAAAAACCCGGAAACGGCAAAAAACCAGAAATACAAGTGCATGGAAAGGTTGCGGAAGCTGGTGGAGGGAGAAAGGCCGCAGGAAAATGTCGAATTCAATTTTTCGAATTGACGAATGATGGAAAACCAGAGAGACCAGGAATTAATTCTGAAATACATAGACAAGGAAGCTACCGTGGAGGAAGTTGCGGAGGTTGAACGGAGGCTTTTATCAGACCCCGAACTTCAGAAAATGCATAATGAATATAAAAACCTGCCGGCAGGGATACGCTACCACGAGTTGACCGCCAGGCTCGAACAACTTCGTGCATTGGAAAAAGCGTTGCCTCCTGTGGAAATTGAAACTCCGATGATGCGGATGTACAAAAGTCCGGGAACCTGGCTGGCAACTGCGGCCGTCATCGCACTCGCTGCAATTTCGTTCGTGCTGTTTAACGGGGAAAGCAATGCGGACCTTTACGCAAAAAATTTCGAACCATACCCGAATGTTTTTGAACCGACTCAGCGCGGGGAGAACACGTCCGACAAACGCGCCACAGCATTCGCCATGTATGAACAGGGCAACTATGAAAGGGCGGCCACCCTGTTCACCGAGCTGCTGGCGGAAAAGAAAGAGCCGGAACTTTTGTTGCTGCTCGGGAATTCGAACATGAGCCTGGATCGAATCGACGAAGCGAAGAATAATTTTCTGACATTGATCCACGATTTCGATGGACTTGACGAACAGGCGAAATGGTTCTTAAGTTTATGCTACCTTAAATCCGGGGAACGCGAGCAGGCTAAGTTAATCTGGGAAGAATTGGGGGACCCGAAGATCACATATTCCGATAAGGCGAAACGGCTTCTGAAGGAAGTAAAATAACTATCCCTAACTATTTCTATTATGCAAAAAAGAGAAGGTAAAGAACCTGACAAACGGTTCGACCCCCGCACCCAGGAAGAGATCTTTTTCACCATGAAGGTGTACGCTGTAAAATCGAAAGACGGTTTTCAATCGTTGAAGTACAGTATCGATTTTCATCCACCCTTCGAATCGAACACAAACACAATAGAACCATTTGCCTCGCCGATCCTTCCCGCCAACATGCCGCTGTTCAAACGGATCTTCGACAACGTACAGGAAGTGTTCAAGTTTATTGCAGACCCGCTGAATTACAAACCGAACAAGAACTTCGAACCCACGGGAAAACCGAAGGCCTGGAGACAGGATGAACAAAAAGATCTTGCAGAAGCGATCCGGTTATCGAAAGGTGCCATCAATCACATCACCTACGAGCTTAACAGTCCACCCAATGTTTCGGTCGGAGCCACGTTCCGCGCATCGGGTAATGGTGACATGAGGCCACCCAAGGCTTAAGCAGCTCAGTTAAATAAGATCTCGATGGTGCCGGGAAAAACAAACTTCCGCCCAAGCCAGCTCACGACCAACTTATAATTTCCCGGAGGGATAAAACCCATGGGTGGCACGAAGGTCACGATCTCTGTGTTCGTGGTTTGCTTGATCGGCAGCGCATCCACATAAGCTCCGGTGGCCGGGTTGGTCAGATAAACATCCATGCCCTGAACAAAGCCTGTACCTGTGATCGTTAGTACCGGGGGGCTCCCGGCATTTGTTTTTGGTGTGAAATCCGTGAAAGTAAACACCGGAACTTCAAGCTTGTAGGTAAACGCCTCGCTATGCGAACATCTGTGAATAGTGATCGTTGTTATGCCATCGGCGGTCCGCGGCAGGTTATCGATTACATCGGGCGCAGATATATAAAAAGTTTGCGTCGAAGGCTCGCCGGTACCAGCCAGCGTAGACAGGCGGACGGATTCGCCAGGCAAAGTGAAATTGCCGGGATAAGTTCCCATTGTTGCCTGAACGCCGGTTAACTCCGCTCCATATACTGTGAAATTATCGCCGATCTTTCCCTGGTTCGGCGAAATTGAGGTAACAGAAAAATCCCTGAGGGCAATTGGATCCGACACAAATAGCGGCATGCCATCATACGACAATGTTACCTTGACAGGATCGCAGCCCACCTGTCCGGCCTTGACAGTGATCTCCGTGCTCGTGATGCTGGTAATCGTCATAGTGTTCTGACTCGACAATGTGAACGATCCGCACTGCGTGGGGAAATCTGTTCCTGTTATCACAAAGCTCTCGAAAGCAGCAATGGTTGCCGGCGCTGTGCCGGTAACAACAGGCCGTTTAACGGGATCGGTATGCGTGGTAGTTATCGAATAACCCCCGAGGAAAGTTACTTTAACGTTTAAGGCCGGCGCATGAAATCGTGCCGGAACTGCGAAAGAAATATCGTTGACGTCCGGTACGGGTAAGACATTAACGTTATTTATTTTGATTTCGCTTATACCTCCGAACGTAAGCAGGTCTTCACCTTTGAATGTGATCGGGCTGCAGATATCGGTGGTGGTCATGCTATTGATCTTTGGAAGCTTACGACTTAGTGACATCGTAGATGTTGAGGGCGAGTTTTCCGGTACCGTTATTTTCACCTTGAAGCTTTGTTCATAAATAACAGGGACCTCCACGGTCATTTCAGTTTCGGACAAAGTTTTAATGACCGCAGGATAACTGTATTCAGCACCCACAAAATCAACTTTGGTCGTCGTGACGCTTTTCCCGAATGCCTGACCTTTGATTGTGATAATGTCTTTGGGGGCGACGACTGTTGGTGAAATACTTTCAACCACCGGTCCCTGGCTTCCCTGGCTTTTGAAGCTCAGGGGAAGACCGTACACGAGGTGCTTGTCAGTTTTCAGATACACTTTGAGAACGTAGTCTTTGCCGGGAAGCAATTGCGCATTGACATCTATGGTAAAATTACCGGATGTGGGTACTCCAAGGCTTTTTTTGAAACCTGAGGTGATGGTAAGGTTCACATTCGAACCGGCCCAAATAACCCCGTGATCTGTTACTTTACTCATCATGTCCTCGGATATTGTGCCGGTTACTTTAACACCGGCCGGACTGATCGATGTGATCCCGCTTGAAAGTAATTGTGGATAATCGCGGACGTAGTCAGGCTCACTGGTACACGACAGGATCAGCAAAAGACAAACAAATAATATCGAGGAGGTATGGCGTGTCATGCTTAAAAAACAAATCCCAGCATAAGACTATACGATGAAAGTCGTCCCGTGCTCACATAGTCGCGGTTGCCGTTACGGACTTTCGCATCGACGGACCCGACTGTAACCGTGCCCTGAAGCCGTATATGACTGTTACTAAATACCTTGTAATCCATGCCCAGGCTTCCCGAGGCAGCTATATTTCTATCGAATGAAATGAACTGGCTCGGCTGCAGGTAGTATATCGTTCCATCGCCAAACGGGTCGACTTCGTAGGTGGGATGAGTGGCCTGGAAATCGAGCGTCTTTACAAACATCACTCCTGCCCGCATATAGTATGACAAAGCGCGTCTCGATGGAGCTTTGAATTCGAAGCCCAGGGGGATTCTCATCTCGGTGTAATCAATGGAATATTCACTCACCTCGGTCCATGACTTTAAAGTGAGCTTGGTAACGGCATGATATGAGTTTGAATTATAAAATGCCCCGGCATAGAATCCCACCAGGTTCGAGATCTTATGGGTCTTGAATGTTACGTCGACACCAAACTGCGGAAGCGATCTGTCGCGGAGTTTGGACGCTGCCAAAAATCTTGTTTCCGTTTCCTCCGTCTTGTCGAATTTTACTCCTGTGTAATCGGTGCCTGCATAAAGTGCCACACTGACGACACGCGGCATTCCTTCGGCATTGGGTCGCTCGCCGGCAACGCATGTGTTGTATTCGTTGATATATGCCGCAAGGTCCTCCCGGTTGAGACCTATCTTTCCGGCCCTTGCGGAAACCCAGGGGCAGTCCTCGGTCAATTCGTTGAGTGTCTTCCGGTGTTTGTGGTCGAGGTGAATGAAGACAGTCGATCCGCGCTGTAGAATAAAATACATGGTTCCTCTGCGGATAAGCGACAGCTCGCCGGTAACTAGAAGGTCCACAAAGATCCAGTCCTTGCCATCGCCCGGATTTAAGAAGCTTGTGTAAAAGATCCCGTTGACGTGATATCCGATTACGTCACTGGCAGAGTACAGCACAACTTCGGATGAGTCTGTCGCTTTGAATTCAATAGCTTCCGGTTTCGTGCCGACGATTTTACCAATCAGTCCTTGTTTATCCTCGCCTTGCAGGCGGACATAACCTTTCCTGAAGTCTTGTGCGTGGCTGAAGTGAATGCCAAGGCTGAGAAATATCAACAGGTAAAAACAGCGAAGCATTTTATTCACGCTTTAACTGCAATGCCACAGAAAACTCTATCATTTGTATGACGGGTTGATCTTTAGATCGCTTTGCGGCAGGCAAATGAGAAAACCTTATCGACGGGTACAGTGGCATACTGCCTAAATTTATCTTCCCTCCTACACCGGCAACCGCACCGAGCAAACGATTCTGGATAAAATAGGAAGGGCCATTGTCTGTCATAACGATCCCGGACGAATTAAGAAACTCCTTTCGCCACGACAGGTTTTGTTTGATGGGTAAAAGGTTACTGATCCCAATATCGAAAAAGAGGTTGCGCGTAAAGAAATATCGCATGATGATGGGGATCTTCACGTAGGAGTAACGAAGGAACAGATCATTCGTCACGAAAGAATCATCGACGAAAAAAGAATACCCGTTATACATTCCGAACGAGGGTTCGGTAACGAGTCGCAAATTGTCGCCCAGCTTCGGAATGAAGAAAGAAAAGAATACACCGCCGCCTCCTGTAATTCTTGAACCAAACTCAGCGTTGCTCAACGAGTTGCTTTGCGCAAAATCGAAAGAGGTCGTGTTACCAAATCCCTGGATACCGAAATCCACGTGAGCAGGTAATTCAGCATCCTCCAGGGCCACGTAATTTTCCTGGAAACAGCCGTTGTAGGTCATTACAATGTGCTTATAGTTGGGCTGGCTATCGTATTGCTGAGAGAGAAACTGCTCATCGATCTTATCGCAATCGGCCATCAGTGTTTTTAGAATTCCGTATCCGCGATAATCGGTTTCTATTTTATTATCGCTGCGGACGTTGTCCTTCTTCGTTATCTCAAATAACTCTCCGCCGGCTTTTTGCACAAAATATTTCCCTTCGAACAGGAAAAGCTTCATCCGGCCGAACACCAGAAGTTTGAAAAAACCGCGGTAGACTTTGCCTTTTGTGCCTGTGCTGGAATGTGTCTCGTAAAAATTTCGATTGGCAATCGCTACCCCTTTAGCGTTATCCGGACGGAGCTGTATCGGCCTCGATGTGATCAGCTGCTTAAACCTCATTGTGCGGTACATTCGGGCTATTGACCGCACTTCGACATATCCTTGCACGGTGTCCGAATTAATATTTACGTAATAACCGGGCAGGTAATTACTTTGAGCAATGCCTGTGCAAAGACCGGCGCATAGCCAACACGAGAAAAAAAAGAATAACTTTGAAACTCTCATTATTCACCCTTGTCCGCCAAGATACATACTTTAAAAATATACCCCTTTGGCTCGTGTCTGCGACGACTTGGAGCTTTCGCTTTCATTGCTTTTACAGCTGCATGCGCCGATGAGAAAGTTGAAAGCCGATCCTATCCCGTCGTTGATACAAAAGATGTAAGCGACGTTAATGAACATGGCGCCACGTTGAACGGTGAAATTCTTGACACCGGTGACGGAGCAACCGATCACGGTTTCCTTTTCAACAAGAGTCCTGTCTTACCTGCGACAATCGACGCTTCCGATCGGATATCGCTGGGACCAACCGAAACCGCCGGAAAATTCGCGACGTTAGCCAATCGAAATTTAGCGAGCAGTCAAACATACTATGTAAGGGCTTACGCTGTCTCGAAAAAAGGCACCGTAGTATTCGGACAGGAACTGACCTTTGTGAGCCAGGGCAGCGAGCCACCAAAGTTTATCGACATCAATCCAAAAGCAGCGTCGGTCGGAGATTCAATACTTGTAACAGGATCAGGTTTCAGTGATTATCGATACAACAATCTCCTCAGGATCGGCAGCCAGGTTGCCGCCGTGTACAAATCGAAGCCCGATAGTTTATGGGCAACCGTTCCATTGTATGTTCCCGCCGGGGAGAACAGTATTGAAATCGAAGTAGGTCAACAAAAAATACAGCCATCCTCTAAATTCAAGCTGTTGCCGATATCGCTGATCTCCATCGAGCCGTCCGCAGTTACATTCACAGACACAGTTGTTATTCACGGAACTAACTTTCCTCAAATGGCCAGTTCGATAGCCGTGACTTTGTTCGGGAAACCGGCGCCGGTCATTAGGTCAACAAGAAACCAGATCCGCGTTGCCGTGCCGGCCGAGCCAGGTGTAACCGCATCAGTTTTAAAGATTCTCGCCGGCATCCAGGCAGTACAATCAACAACCGAGATAGTCCTGTCACCACCACAGATCACCTTCATAAGTCCAACAAAAGGAAATAAAGACACGGAGGTTACAATAACCGGCGACAACTTTCATCCGACTGCTGCGAAGAATAAAGTCGTAATGGCCGGCAAGACCCTTGACGTCCTCGCTGCTTCGCGGAAGTCATTGACGGTTAAGATCCCCACAGGGATAGTCCCGGGCTCTTATGCATTTACAGTTACCACAGCCGGGCAGACTAAAACGTCCGAGCAGCTCTTTCAGATCATCACACCAACTATCACCCAGGTAAGTCCGCTGAATGGTACATGGGGAACGGTTGTGACAATCACGGGGGAAAACTTCGGGCCCAACATCGCGGACAACCTTGTGTCGTTCGGAAACGAGCAAGGCACCATTATCACTGCGTCAAGCACTGAGATTAAAGTTGCTGTACCGAATTCCGTTCTTACACCTTCCTCGACGATCAAAGTCGTGGCCATAACCGCCGACAGTCGCACGGCAACCTATCCAATGCCATTTGAACTTGATGTGCCTGAAATAACATCCCTCAATCCTTTGGAAGGAAAAGGGCAAGCGGTTATCACCATCAAGGGCAAAAACTTCAACCCTGTTCCGGCAAACCAGGTTGTCAAGTTTGGTGACTTCACTGCCGTGGTGGTTAGCGCAACGGGCACTGAGCTTTCGGTTAAACTTCCGGAAAGCCTTGCTGAGGCAACGGTATTTCCGCAGATCACCGTGGCCACTCAAAAAACATCTTCACCAGTACAGTTCAACCTTCTAAGTCCATGGAGAAAAGTCACTCAGTATCCCGGACCTGAAAGAAGCAACGCAACTGCCTTTGCACTGAACGGCGCAATGTATATCGGGTTTGGCGAAAGCTCTGAGACATCTACCGCGAAAAAATTCTTCAAATACGATCCGGCCACCAATCAATGGATTCAGCTTGCCAACTATTCGACCTCTTTCGGTACAAGTGAAGACTATCAGAATGTCTGCGGTTTCGCGACCGGCAGTTTTGGCTACGTAGGCGTGGGCAGCTTTGGTTCTTTCGATCAGGGCACGTTCAGAAAATACGATCCTGCTAGCGACAAATGGACGGTGGCCCAAACGCTCACGGATAAAGTGACCAGCGCAGTAGGATTTTCGATCGGCGATAAGGGGTATGTCGCGATGGGACAACATATAAGTAATGTCCTGACGGGAAGACTCTGGGAATATTCACCCGCAAGTGATACATGGACAGCGAAAAAGAGTTTACCTGGACCGCCAAGATCCGAAGCAGCGGTCTTTACATTAAACTCGAAGGCATACGTAACCGGAGGCTACGCGTGTTTTAATTGCTCCACCTTGCTTAAAGACACCTGGGAGTATGACCCGGCTACTGACACCTGGACGGAAAAAGCCGGACTGCCTGTGGCACGAAGGAACGCGATGGGCTTCTCGATCAACGGTAAAGGATATATTGTTGGAGGAATATTTTCAGGCGGCACAGAGACTGCAGAACTATTCGTCTACGACCCAGTTCAAAATCAATGGCAGAAGCTACCGAACTTCCCGGGAGGAGTTTTGTCGAATGGTGTTGCAGTTGCGATCGGAGGTAAAGCGTACGTCGGCACCGGTACCATCGCCGGACAACCGACGAGGGACATCTGGGAATTCGATCCCTCGAAACTATAAGCTATTTCTTTGTCTTTCTCACAAGGAAAAATATTCCTGCCAGCAGCACGGTAAGTGCCAGAATAAACCATCCGGTGTGAATCTCATCCGGTCGCACAACCTGTGCTTCGCCGTACGCTACCAGTGATCCCCAAAGTTTTGGATTTGCAGTGACCTGGTCTGCAGATGCCAGGTAAGCCCGCTTGGCTAATGCGAGCGCTTCGTCGATTGCCATACCGTCAAGAAGTTCGCTGTAAAAAGTGTCCATCAATTTGACCGAGACCTGGTCGTCTACCTTCCAAAGTCCCATAACTACATTGCTACAGCCTGCAAATGTAAAAGCATTCGCCATACTGAGCATACCCTCGCCCTTATAAGTTTTTCCGATCCCCGATTCACAAGAGCTCAATACGGCAAGCGACGCCCTGAGGTTCATACTATATAACTCATACCAGTACAACCGGCCGTCTTCAGGACCGGAAGCATCTCTGAAATAAAAAGTTGCAGCGTAATCCCGGTTAGTATCACTGCTTCCGTGGACGGCCAGGTGGATCAGATCATATTTGCCGGCGTCCGATTTAAATCTCCGTTCGGTCACATCAGGGCCATAGAGATATGTTCCGTTGGGGAATTTTTGCGAAAGGGCAATCAGTTCTGTTTCGCTGCCCGCTATGTCTGTTATGTTCGGATCCGGGGACGGAACATCCGACATTCCCGTAAATCCAAACGCAAGCAATGAAGGGCTTCGTTTCGCCGGCTTACGTTCGCTCGCAAAATACGACCCCGAAAATCCATACGATACAATATGAGTGCTCAATAAATATTTCAGCTTGTTGTATGCAGTACCTGGCTCAAATTGGGTGACAAGCGTTTCGAAGGGGATCTGGATGAGCGGGCCATCGGGAACAACAACCACCCGTTTCTTTCCTGCCAGTTTGTCTTCGAAGGGTTGCAACAGGGTCCGATACAACGCATTGGAAACGTTGGCGAAGTCGCCCACGTCCGCAGGGGAATACCGGTTTGTCTTTGCCGTAAGGTGATCGACAAGTTTGCTGATCGAAGGCTGTACTTCTGCAGGTTTTCCAAGGTGGAAAAGCTCTATGCCGTCGGAAACCACGATAGCATAGATGTTGTCGAAGCCCCAGAAGTATTCGACAAGTACCGCGCTGGATTTCCTGATCTTCTCTTTGAGCTCCGGAAGCTGCGTAGTGATGTTCTCGTACCGGGTCTTGAGATAGGAAGGATAAACCGAATTGAGAGATGCTTCGACGGCCGAGATCTGTTGACCTGTCCTGATAAGCTGGTCGCGGACAGAGCTTTCGTCTTTCTCGTTGATCTGATGCTGGAGCTTGAGTGAATGCTGGCGAAGAGCTCTCAATCTCGACAGAAGCGTATCGTTTGGGCCAAGAACTTTTCGAAGCTCGACCTCCTGTAATGCATCGGCGAGTGACTTTGATTTACTCGCCTCCATGAAGTGAAGAGTGAGATCGGCATGCGACGGGTCGTTTAGCCTGTGCAACGCCGAAAGCGCGTTCTCATAAAGTCTGAAGCTTGCATCGATGTAGTTCCACCTGGCATCTTCGGTGTCGAGCTCCTTTCGCCCGGCAATCATCAGCTTCTCGGCAATTGAAAAACAATCGAGCGCTTCATCGACGTGATTGGTTGCTATGAGTGCATCTGCTTTCGAAAGCAATGCATCATAAGCAAAGCCCTTGAAGTCAACCCGGTCTATTTCGGTTGGGTTGCTGTTCTCGTCGAGTTGCTCGAGGGTAGTGGCTTGCAGTGATCTTTGATAATATTTATAAGCCGAGTTGTGATTTCCTGTCCGTGCCATGTAATCGCCGAATGTTCCATATAACAAAGCGACGGGGCCACCCCGCTCGAGGTTGAGTGTGGTTTTGAGATGTTCGGCAACACTTAAAAGAAACGATGCCTGGTCGAGATCATATCGTTCGATGCACACTTTCGCGAACAACATCACGGTGTGCATATAGATGGATTTGTCTGGCGACTCAAGTGACTGGTAGATGGCAACGGACATACTTAATCGCTTTGCTGCGTCATCGAGATCGCCCTGCATGTAACTGGCCTCCCCCCATCCGCTGTACAATCCCGCCAGCGTCTCATTCTGTTTCCCTTTGTTGATCTGGTTGTTGACCGCAACACCTTTCTGATAGTACACGACTGCCGAATCGTATCGATGCATATCCCGATAAATGTTGCCGAGTATCGAGTATGAACGTTCCAGGAATGCGTTGTCTTTCATTGCAATCGATCCTTCGACAGCTTTAAGACACCACGTGATCGACGTTTCGTAGTCATGCTGCGACCGATTGGTAGTGGCAAGATTATAGTAGAGTCGCGTGAGGCCACGGGTGTCTGAGGGATCTAACCGGGACCAGAGCTCGAGTGCACGCTGATAGTTCTTTTCCGCCTCATCGAAATTGTACAGGTCGTATTTAAATATGTCACCGAGTGATTGGCAGGAACGCGCTTCGATCAGGCTTCCGGGTGATGCCGCTTTTGATCTTTCAAAGTAAAAAATGGCCGAATCGAATTTATATTCCGCCAGGTGCTTCGAACCCAACTCAAAGTAATGCTGTGCCTCCTGAGCAGGAGCGACGAACACGATTCCTGCAAAAATCAGGGAGAGAAATGGCTTAACAAATGGCACCGGAAAAGGTAAGCAAAAATGGGGATTGTGTCTTCGAATGAAATTGGCGTAAATGGAGTAATTTTAGTTGTATGAAAACGCAGAAAAGTAGTAGGGAGCAAGGGGTATGGAGCAAGGACACTGCCTTCCGGATAATTTTATTTTTACACTTTACTACTTACTCATTTCTCCTGGCTGCGCAGACCCCTTCCCAATACCATGTCGTTCGTGTCGTCGGCAAAGTTGAAAGCCCTGTTCTTAAACGCGAGCTCAAGACCGGCGACGTGATCCAGGCAAAAGACCACCTGAAGTTCCACACCAAAGAGTCATATATTATAGTGAACAGCCCACAGACCGGGCGAAAACGGATCTCCGGCGTGCCTGATAATACTCCGCGCGAGTTCCTTCAGCTCCTTCAGTCATTCGTGCAACCGGAATTGAAGTCAACTGCCTCCAGGAACATCTCCCTGCAATACCTGGAGACGCTACAAAACTCTATGGCATTCGACAGGCTGCTGATACTTGGTGACGCATTTGTCCCGGTCAATACTGAAAAACTTAGCCTTGCAAAACCGGCCGTCATACGCGCATGGCACACAAACGATAAGAAGAGGCCGGTCTACCTGACCATTTCGACCGACAAAGGTTTTTATCTTTCTACCAACAGTTTGTTTGGAGCCGATTATGATAAAATAGCTGCAAACCCTCCGAAAGTCGTTGTCGAATATTTCGAGGATGAAAAAGAAGACCCGATGTTCAGTCCGGGTCTGCTGCTGGGATCCTTCATTCCCGTCTGGGTAAACGAGGACAATCTTGCTCTCGAATTGAAAGCCTTGCTGGCCGCTCTTCCGAAATCAAAGACTGAAAAGGAATTGTTCACCGAGATCAGCAACTACCTCCGCGACGAATATGCTCCGGCGCAGGAACAGAACTTGAAAGCCTGGCTTAAAGAAAAGCATATCCTCGGATGATGTGGTTTCGCGAGCACTGGAGGAACATAACGATCAGTGCGGCCCACGCTTTGCTCCTTGCCCTCCTCACTTTGATATGGATGAACCTCAGCTGGGAATTCGGCGATGAGGTCATCGTTGCACGCATCAATCAGATTGCCCGCTACGAGATATTCAATCCAAAGAATGAGGTAGTGGAAAAATTCAAAAAGGATCTCCTTGTTGTGAACACCTCGTACGACAAAACACTGATCGACTACGAAGACGACTACGGTTCAGGCAACAAACCAGTTACCGACAGGAAAAAGCTTGCAGAGTTTTTTCACGTCGTAAACCAGGCTACGGAAGACCCAAAACTGGTTGTTGTTGACATCATTTTCGATAACTCCTCGCCCGACGATAGCCTGCTGGCCTCGGAGCTGAAGAAGGTGGACAACCTGGTGATCTCTTCCGAGCTGAAAAATGGACAGCCGATACAGCCCTGGCCCGGTTTAAACTTTGCACTCGCCCAGTACGAAACTACGACGGGCACTTTTCTCAAATACAACCTCGTTAACGACACCATTCATTACCTGCCGACTGCCATGTATCACGAAACGCAGGGTGCAAAGTTCAGGGAGTGGGCAGGCGTCGTGCGATCGTACCCGGGCTGGTGGATGAACTCATTCATCGTGGATCTGCCGGTGCGAAAGGCGCATATCGACAACGGTGAGGTCCTCATCTGGAATCTCGGAGATGCCCTGACATTTCCACCGGAAGATGTCAGGAGTATCGTAAGCAACAAGATCATCATCGTTGGAGACATTTATAACTACGATACTCATCAGACATTACTCGGCGCGCAGCCGGGACCACTCATTGTTGCCAATGCGTACCTGGGAATGTTGCAGGGTATACCGAGGATAAAATTGCTTGACGGCTTCCTGATCTTTATCCTTTACTTCGTGTCAACCATGTATGTGCTCGACTGGCGACGTCACAAAGAAAAGCTGGGTAAACTTGTGTTGAGATTCTTTACGTACATCTTCATCTTCTCTCTCTATTCAATTTTTCTTTATTTGTTAACCTCACGACATTTTCAGCTGCTTATTTTCGGGTTATATTTCAACCTGTTCGAATATCTTGTCGACAGGTACCGGCCGAAGGCCAGGAAAGAGGAAAGACTAATCACAGAAGTGTCTAATGTGGACTAACTATCATTGTCATAGTAATTTTTGCGACGGAAAAAAATCGGTAGCCGAGGTAGTAACTGCTGCGAAAGAGAGAGGCATGCTGGCGATCGGAATTTCATCGCACGCTCCCCTCCCCTTCGAAAACAAATGGGCAATGCGACCGGAAAAGTTCGTGAAGTACCGGAAGGAGATCTCGGAGATTAAAAAGAAGGTAAAGGGCATACAGGTTTATGCAGGTCTGGAAGTCGATTTCATTCCGGGAAAAATTTCTCCAAAAACGTACGCAAAGAATCTGGATTACACCGTCGGGTCGGTTCATTTCGTGGATCAGTTTCCTGATGGCACCGGGTGGGAGATCGACAACACGTACGATGTATTCATGCACGGATTAAAAACGATGTTTGAAGGAGGTATCCGCGACGCGATCAAAAGATATTATAGCCTCACACGCGAAATGGTCCTGTACACACCGCCCGACATCGTTGGCCATATGGACAAGATCAAGATGCACAACCGCGGTGATCATTTTTTCCAGGAGCGCGAGCCATGGTACAAGGAGCAGGTGGACCTCACACTGATGGCCATCAAAAAAATGGGAATCATTATTGAAGTGAACACACGCGGACTTTACCAGAATAAAACCGATACAACGTACCCGTCCCCATGGATCCTGGAAGAGATCGCCTTGCGCGAGATCCCGGTTACCATAAGCTCGGACGCTCATCATCCCGACGACCTGACAAACCGCTTCTCCGACACGGCGCGGGAATTAAAGGAGATTGGTTTCAAAAAATTGCGCATCTTGTTGGATGGAAGGTGGAAAGATGTCGCCTTCGACCACAATGGAATCATCCGACCGAAAGGCCGACGTATCACGAATAACAAAATGGCTTAGCACCACCAACGGTGTTGCGTTTTCCCTTTACACGGCGCTGTCGGCGTTCGGTCTTTACCTCTGTGTGTTTGCGTTGCGAAAGACATTCAACGTAGCATTGTACGAAGGCTACTCTTATTGGAACGTCGACTACAAAGTATGGATGGTGCTGTTCCAGGTTGTCGGCTATCTCCTTTCGAAGTTCATCGGGATTAAAGTAGTGTCGGAACTGAAGGCGAGCTCGAGGGCGAAGGGAATCCTCCTGATGTCGGTGCTGGCGGCGCTTTCCTGGTTGTTATTCGCGCTCATACCGAGACCATACAATCTCATTTGCCTGTTCTTCAATGGACTTCCTTTGGGTATGGTTTGGGGAATGGTCTTCGGTTATGTCGAAGGCAGAAGGTTTACCGAAGTGTTGGGCGCCGCGGTGTCTGTAAGCTTTATCTTCTCTGCAGGATTTTCGAAGACCGTCGGTAAATACATCATGACCTCCTGGGGTGTGACCGAGTTCTGGATGCCGTTCGTGGCGTGTTGCGTGTTCTTCGGGCCGCTACTGATCTTTCTGAAAATGCTCGACCAGGTGCCGCCACCCAATGCCGAAGACGAGGCGCTTCGCACGAAACGACAGCCCATGACGGGAAAAGAACGGATGCAGTTCACGATGACATTCCTTCCCGGCCTCGTCTTGCTGGTGCTTACTTACATGCTGCTCACTGCCTTCCGCGAGTTCCGCGATAATTTTTCGGCAAACATCTGGGAGGTGCTTGGTTATGGAAACCAACCGGGTGTGTTCACAAAAACAGAGACCATAGTAACACTAACGTTGCTTGCACTGATCGCCAGCCTGATGGTGATCAAGAATAACCTTCGCGCAATGATCATCAATCATCTCATCGTGCTTCTGGGCATGATCATGGTGGGCGTCAGCACGCTGGCATTTGAAAGCGGGTGGATTGGTCCTGTTGCCTGGATGACGCTGATGGGAATGGGATTATATTTCGGTTACATCCAGTTCAACAGTATCTTTTTCGATCGACTGATTGCTGCGTTCAAATACGTGAGCACGGTAGGTTTCCTCATCTACCTCGCCGACTCGTTTGGATATGTCGGCAGCGTGATGGTGATGTTGTATAAGGAGTTCGGGCAGAAGCAGAGTAGCTGGCTGGAGTTTTTTATAAATGGAGGTTACATCATGTCGGTAGTGGGAAGCCTGCTGATCATTCTGTCCTTAGTGTACTTCGTCTCGAAGCATCGCGCCCTTGGTTTGAAAGGTTAACTCGGACGCCTGGTCACGCTTCCAACCATGTCGCGAATTGCAGGAGAGGAAGAGAAGAAGGGGAAGTTTTCGAGTCATAGGGAAGAGATTTGGGTTCAAGCAGAAAAGTTTTTTCACGCAGAGGGTTCACGCAGAAAAGTTTCACGCAAAGGCGCAAAGGGAATACAACGCAAAGGTAATGCCCCGCAAAGCTTGACCTCGCGGGGGACGCAAAGGAAATAAAAGGCAAATGGAATGTTATGCAGCAAAAGAAGGGCGCCGCTGGAGGATAGAGAAGACAAGCCTTGCGTTGCATTACATCTATTTCTTTGGGTCCTGCGGCGTCAACGGCGAGAACAAGCTTGCGTGCGTTACCTTTTGCGTTGCATCACCTTTATAGCTTTGCGTTGTATTCCCTTTGCGCCTTTGCGTGAAACCTTTTGCGTGAAATTTTTCTGCGTGAACCAATCACTCTTCCCTCTTAAACCCAAGCCTCCTCAACCCCTCCCCCACCTCCGGAGCCCCCATAAAAAGCTTCCACAACAACCCCGTCCGGTAGTTCTCAATCATAACCGGTATCGGCCCTTGATCAATTGCGAGATACCGGGGCAACACCCAATGATCCTGCAGGTCGAACGCATCGTACGGTCCATACTCCCCTACCAGCGTATCCGCTTCCGGCGCGTATATGAACTTAAGAAAATTCATGCTCTCTTTTGGTGTATAGGGAAAAGAAGACAGTGCCGCAGTGGGTGAGATCACGCCAGTGTCATTCGTTGGCCGGTGTGCGTCGTAGCCGTTGGTCGAATAGCTCGAAGTCAATCCCCAGACATACGGGCCATAGTATGGGTAGTTCTTCGGGTTATCGACCGCATATTTGTACTGGATCATCGCATGGTTCACGTTTAACGTCCAATAGTCCGCATACTTATCTTTTAAGTGTCGCGGGTCCAGACCCAGATAAGAATAGTGTGCCCAGAACATCGGGCCGACGGGGTCTTTGTCATGTTCGTAATGATCGAGCACTACGGGGAGATCGTAGTATTTTTCGTGGGAAATGATGCTGTCGTTGCGGGCCCATCCCTCATGATAAACTTCCGGTTTGATCGGATGTGTCGGTGAAGACGCAGCCAGTACGTACATAATGAGGCACTCGTTGTATCCGCCAACCGGAAAGTTCATCTGCCATCCGTAGGTTGGTGACCAATGCCAGTAGAGTACGTCTTTCTTATTAGTGTACCAGTCCCACTCGATCTCCTTCCACATCTCGTCGATCTTTGCAGCCATCTTTTTCTCCCCGGCGTTGCCGTCCTTGAAATATTCCCGGACCGCCAGAAGGCCCTGGACCAAGAAGGCAGTTTCAACAAGATCGCCGCCGTTGTCTTTTGTCCCGAATGGTTTTACGTGACCCGTCTCTCCATTGATCCAGTGTGGCCATGCCCCGTGGAATCTGTCGGCGGTGTCCAGGAAATTAACGATGTGGTTGAATCGTTCGAAGCCATCCTGACGTGTGATAAAGTCACGCTCGATCCCAACCAATATCGCCATGAGCCCGAAGCCCGAGCCGCCCGTTGTTACGATGTTCTTGTCGTTGTCAGGATAGATATTATCGAGGTGAGTGCGTTCCCGACCCATTCCTGAAACCGGCTCGGCGTTGTCCCAGAAATATTGAAACGTTTGATATTGCACCAGGTTGAGAAGCGAGTCATCCGGCAGGGTGCTCAACTCTATGTTTTCAGTTGTTGCTGTCCCGGCAGGCTTTTTCGAACACGATACGCCAACGACAACGATCAGGAGAAGAAATAACTTTTTCATATTAGTGAAGTCCAAGGGTCGACTTTGCATTCTGGATCTCCGGCGCCGAGGTAAACAATTCCCATAACAAGCCGGTGCGATAGTTCTCAATCATTACGACGATCGGTCCCTGATCAATCGCCAGGTAAGATTTGGCCACCCATCCACTCGACAAATTGAAAGCATCGTAAAAGCCATAATTACCCCAAAGCTTGTCGCCGAATGTATAATAAAAGAACTTCAGTGCTTTCATGGATTCCTGAGGAAGATAAGGAAATGATGACAGCGCAGCGGTCGGAGCAATGACGCCCAGATCGTTGGTAGGAGAATGTGCAGAGTAGCCCGATTGGTTATCGCTCGATGTAAGTCCCCAGCAGGAATCGCTGTAGCCGTAATAGTTATTAGGATTATCGATACAGTATGCCTGGTTTATTCGCGTTGCGTTGACGTTCTGTTCCCAATAGCTGGCATAGTCGTCGCTGAAGTGCGGATCCATGCCGAGGTATGAATACTGCACCCAAAACAACGGCGCTGGTGCCTCCAGGGGAAGCTTGATGTTGTAGAAAGTGTTGTTCTTGACGATGGCGCCGTTCTTCCCGTAACCATTCGTGTAGACAACTTTTGGAATTCCATGAGTAGGAGATGCAGCGGCGAGTATATACGTGATCTGCTCTTCGAAGTATCCGTACATCGCAAAGTTCATGTCCCAATTAAAGTTCGGTGACCAATGCCAGTAAAGTACGGCTTCGTTGTTCTTGCGGTACCAGTCCCACTCAACGGATGTCCAGAGCTTATTGATACGGTTGATGAGATTATTCCCGACAGTGTCGGCGGGTTGCAGATATTGACGGAGCGTTAACAATCCCTGGACCAGGAATGAAGTCTCGACAAGGTCCCCTCCGTCGTCCTTCGGACTGAAGGGAATCACTTTGCCGGTGGACCCGTCGATCCAGTGCGACCAGGCTCCGTGAAAACGATCTGCTTTTTCGAGGAAGGTGACGATCTTATTGAAATGCCTGATACCATCGGTACGCGGGATAAAATTCCGGTCTACCCCGACGATGAGTGCCATGATACCGAAGCCGGTGCCTCCGCTTGTTACTGTGTTGCCCGACGAGTTACGTTCGCGCGCCATACCGCTGGCAGGATGCGCGAAGTCGTAGAAATATTTTATGGTCTGCTTTTGAACAAGGTCAAGCAGTGCATCATCGGAGATCCGTTCAAACTTGTCGGATGGATCGATCTGGGTGACAAGGTTGATGATCGAAATATTCTCCATGTTCTTCGATGTGGTCGAAGTGATGGACGGATCGATCAGGATCGAGTAGCGGGTAAAATATTCTAAAGGTGTTTTGGGTTTGATGATAATGGTACTGTCAGCGTTGGTGAATGAAAGATCCAACGGGACCTTATCCGTCATTGTAATTTTTTGCGAAGCCGACGTATGATCGATAGGCTCCGAGAACTTGACTGTTATTTCCGGGGTGAGCGTCGCTCCCGCATATCGAGTGACCGGATCCTTAATGGTGATATATTTCGGACCTGGGTCCCCCGGGGGATCATCCTTACATGCAACAAGCAGCAGGAGAAATACATATGCAAAAACTCTCCTCATCGATACAAAATAAAAAAGCCCTGTAGCACTTGCTACAGGGCAAACCAAAAAACCAAAATTACCTCCCCGCTGTCCCAAGATTATACAGGGCAGTTACATCCTTCTGCGCGAGGGCAGTGTTGTAAACCCTGATGTCGTCGATTGTGAAACTCGTGAGTGGCGCGAAGTCAGGACGCGTTGCGTTCGGGAAACCCAAATCGCTCGCAGCCATGCTGCCGATCACCGCCATGGCAGGTACTCGCATTTTCATTGCAGGCACATCCTGACGGACTGTGTAACCTCCAACAGACTCGCCATTTGCATACATCTCAAACCTGTGTGTTGATGCATCCCACGACATCACATAATGCACCCAATTTTTTGCACCGAGGAACCACTTGCCGGTCTGGCCATTCGGATGCGCAGCATCTGCAGGATCGTTGTTGCGTGTTGCAACGTTGTCCTGTTCACTTTGTGCACCGGTCGGAAGAGTAGTGCTCATGAAATTCTTGAGCTCAAGTGTATCCGATGAAGGCAAGTGCCTGCCCGTTTCAGCGCAAGACTGAATGTTGCCCCAGAAATTGGTATCCTTAAAAATGATACCAAAGAACGGAGTGAATCCCTGACCTGCTACGCCTTTCGTGTTTGTTACTTTTACCCAATGACTAACCGTAAAGTTATTCAGTGCGTCCACCGTGTTGATCGCCGTGATGGGAGGATATGACATCGCTCCCTTGTTCAGCTGAAGCGCTTTACCAAGTTTTCCCTCTGCAAAACTGGTCGAGCCAACCGTAGTCTGAGGAGCCGTTGATGAAATCACTTCGTTGTTCGTATCATCAAACGTCCAGTGCGCAACAAGATTTGCATTTGCAACTTCATCTGAATTATTATACCCGTCAATAGGGGGCAATTCATCATCATCTTTACAAGAACCAACGACAACTGCAAGGGCAATCGCCGCTACACCTAATTTAAATAACCCGCTTCTGCTTTTCATTTGTAATTAATTTAATTGAATAATAAATTCTTTGTCAGTAACCAAAATTTTGGTCCAGTCTGTTTCCACTAAGAAGTATTTGTGAGTTGGGCACAGGAAGTAACTCGTGCTTTCCTTTGACAAAATTTGTTTTGCCTGCGGCGTGCATAACCTCGGCCGCGCGACCTTGCCGTACCAGATCCCAAAATCGATCGTGTTCCATCGCAAGCTCTACTCTTCTCTCCCTCCAAACATCATCAATAGTAACGGCTCCCAGCGGACTTAAGTCTGCCCGTTCCCGCAGGAGGTTGATCTGTGCGGCGGGATCACCCTGGCCCAGATGAACAGCAGCCTCCGCATACATCAACAGTACTTCCGCATATCGCATGATCCGTACGTTTTTGGGCCTGTCTTTATCCGTTGGAACGTCGTACTGCTCTTTGGTCTTGCTTGTATACGATTTGTAATTGTATCGCAGGTTCGCCACCGAATCGGAGCTCGGTATCCTGAAGCCGTCCCAAAGCACCGTTCCTTTGTGTGCTCCGGAGTTATCGATAAAAATTATCGTGCTCTCTTTTCTAAGATCACCGGCTTCATAGGCGGCGACAAGATTTGCCGATGGACCATTGAAGCCCCAACCCAAATCGTCCCAGCCTCCCAGACCACCAACCCTCGGTCCCTGGCAAACCGTGTAGTTATCGATCTTGAGATTAGCATTGTTGAACTTACCCGTTTCGATCTCGAAGATCGACTCAACACTATTGTCGTTCGACTGACGCCACAGACCGGCGTAGTCAGGGAGCAATGAGTACTGCCCCGAGTTGATGACCTCGCTGGTCAGATCGAAAACACCCTGCCAGTTTTGCTGATACATGTACACCTTGGCAAGCATTGCCTGTGCTGCTCCTTTCGTCGCGTGCCCCGCTAAGGCAGCCGATTTCAATGGAAGGTTAGCAATGGCAAATTCCAGGTCAGCTATGATTGCGGCGTACACCGCGGAAGTCTCAGCCCTTGTTTGAAACGCGGGATCGGTGTTGGCATCTTCGGCATCGGAGGGCACCCGCAATACCAGCGGAACCTTCCCGTACATCCTTACAAGGTTGAAATACAGATAGCCTCTCAGGAATTGCACCTCACCCCTCAACCGGTTTTTAACATCGTCGGGCAACGAGGCGCTTTCCAGGGCGCGAAGGGCCTGGTTTGCAGCGCCGATACTATTGTAATGACCGCTCCAAAGCGTCTCGGCAAACTTATTTGTAACAGTTGTCGTGAAATTATCGAGGTCTCCTACCGGCACCGCCTGATCGTCGGGAATACTTCCCTTGTCTGCGTCGTCGCTCATGATGTTTGTGACGGATATGAACGCGAATCCATGTACGTCACCATTGCCCCACGAGTCGCCCTGCGTCAAACTATTGTACACGCCGGTCACGAGCTTTTCACCGAGGTTCGGATCCGACTCGGTTGTTGCGCCTCCCTGCACGGGAACGTCCAGGAAGCTATCGCTGCACGAAGCGGCGATCAGCATCACAAAAGCACTCAACACAATGTATATCCTTCTCATGTTCTTCTGCTCTTTCTTCTACTGTTCTTTCTAAAATCCTAGGTTCAAGCCAACGGCAATCGTCCTTGTTGTCGGATATGCACTCAGCTCGATCCCTGAGCTGATCGGATCACCCGGCAGCTCTGGTGTAAACCCGCTGTATTTCTTCAGCGTGAAAAGATTTTGCGACGTGGCAAACACGCGCAGTGTAGTCATATGCGCCTTATCAAGAAATGCTTTCGGGAACGTGTAACCGATCGTGAGGTTGTTGATCCTCGCGAATGAGCCTGACTCTACGTAATAATCCGAAGCGAGCTGATTGCCGGTATTGGCTCCGGGCTGGTCTTGCCGCTTGTTCTGCGCTGTCCATCTGTTATATACCACATCCCTTTCAACATTGTCGGTACCGTTGATGCGCACTCCCTTTTTTCCATTGTACACCTTGTTGCCGACGTTGCCATAGAATGCAATAGCAGCATCGAATGCCTTATAGTTTGCCGAAAAGTTCAAGCCGAAATATGCTACGGGCTGATATGACCCCACGAAGACACGATCGTTATCGTCGATCCTTCCGTCCCCGTTAGTGTCCTGGTATTTGAAATCCCCGGCCTTGGCAGTCGGCTGGATCATCTGTCCATCTGCACTTTTATAGTTGATCACTTCCCCACCATCATTGAAAACCCCAATAGTCTTTAACACATAAAAACTCCCGACAGCATGACCGTTGGCCGTATAGGTCGTATATCCCTGCGACGCGCCTACCGAACCCCCCCAGATCGCCTGACCACCGTTGAGCTCGAGCACCTTGTTGTCGTTGAAAGTTGCGTTGGCTCCAATGCTGTATGAAAACTCCTCTCCTGCTTTGCCTTTCCAGTTCAATAATACTTCCACACCGCGGTTCTGGATCGAAGCGGCGTTGGTAAGTATCACACCGTCTAAGTCGCCGACTGTTCGCGGGATCGGAACGTTGATGAGCGCATTCTGTACACGCTTGTTATAGTAATTCACCTCACCCGTAAGCCGGTTCTGAAGCAGTCCGAACTCGATCGCCGCATCGTATTCCTCCGTTGTCTCCCAGGTAATGTTAGGGTCGATGATCTGATTTAACTGTGCGCCATTGGTAGCTGTCGTCACACTTCCGTTGAAAGCGTATGCTTTATTAAGAGCAACAGTTTGGGTGAAGGCATCGGTAGGGATCTGGTCGTTACCGACCTTACCATACGAAGCCCTGATCTTAAGCATGTCGAAGAGCCCCTGGTTCTGCATGAATCCTTCGCGCGTCATCACCCAGCCAATACCAACCGAGGGATAAACCTGCCAGCGGTTTTGACTCGGCAGTCTCGAGCTCCCGTCGGCACGGATCGTTGCCGTGATCAGATATTTTTCGTCGAACGCATAGTTAAGGCGCGCCAGGTATGAATTCCGGCCCCATGCATCGCCTTTACCATCGTTCTGCGAGGTGTTCGCATCGCCTACCTGTATATACCAAAGATTGGGATCGGCTGGCACATCATTCCTGATCGCCTGGAACCAATGCTGATTGTATTTTTCTGCCGTTGTTCCCGCAAGCAGCGTAAAGGCATGTAAACCAAAAGTCTGCCGCAACGTCACCGTGTTGTCCCAAACCCAGCGGAACGATTGCGTCTGCTTGACATTCAATTGGCTCAACGCCCGGTATTGATTTCCACCCGACACCAGGAACGTATTCTCGTCCGCATTGAACTGATAGAAATATCCGCGGTTGAGCGAGTTCCTGAAGTCAGCTCCGATCGACGACCGCAGCGTGATCCATTCAACAGGTTTCACCTCGACATATGCCGATCCCTGCATGCGATTTTCATTCACACGGATGTCATTATTGCGAACATCCAGCAGCGGGTTCCCTACATTTTGATAACCCGACGTATTGCCATAACGGCCATCGACATAATCCGCAACGATGGGCGCAGCACGATAAGCATCGTTGTACACAGAACCTATGTTGCCATATGCATCTATGTCGATGTTGCCAAAACCATTCTGATTGATGCTGTTACCGTACGAGGTATTCAATCCCATCCGGACGACATCATTGAACTTATATTCTTCATTCAATCGCACCGTGAGCCTTTGAAAAGAGTTGCTCTGCACAATCCCATTCTCGCCCAGATAACCTACGTTAAGCAAGTGAGTTGCCTTTTCGGTTCCGCCAGAGACGGACACGTTGTGTTGTTGTTGAAATCCTTTTCGCAATACCGTCTTGTACCAATCAGTATTATAAGCAGTTTCCGGAGGCGCATTTCCGGTTGCAGCCTGAACATAATTGCGATACTCGGCGGCACTTGCCATCTCAACCAGGTTCGCAGCCTGTCTGAAACCGATATTGTTGTTGTAACTGACCTTTAAGGCTCCGGCAGCTCCCTTCTTCGTGGTAATGATCACAACCCCATTCGCACCGCGCGAACCGTAGATCGCCGCTGCCGACGCGTCTTTCAAAATGTTCATGTCGACGATGTCAGCTGTGTTGATGTTGGAGATGTCGTCGGTGAGCACACCGTCGACTACATACAATGCCGTTGTTCCGCTCAAGGCCGTACTCACCCCGCGAACCCGGATCTGAGGCGAGCTCCCTGGCTGACCGCTGCTGATTATTTGAACGCCCGCGATCTTGCCTTGCATTGCCTGCGTTGCCGTAAGGACCGGCTGACGAGTCAACTCCTCGCCTTTAACATTAGCTGTCGCTCCCGTAATGTCCGACTTCCTCTGCTCGCCATAACCCACCACAACAACCTCATCAAGGGTCTGGGTATCGGAACCCAGTTCGATCGACACAACCGACTGGCCGCTGACATCGAGCGTAGCGGTCTTGTATCCAATGAATGAAAAAACGAGCGTGTTTTCAGTGGGCTCAAGCTCCAGGCGGAACTTGCCGGCGCCATCTGTCGCCGTGCCCTTCGACGTCCCTTCAACCACCACGTTCACCCCGGGAATGGGCGTTTTGTCGGTAGCGTCGAGGACCGTTCCTTCGATGGTCCTCGGCTGCCCGAATGTTGTGGTCCAGGCACAAAGTAAAAAGCTGACAAACAGTAACTTACGCATCATCCAACTACTTAAATTCCAGAATACGGTCCTTCGACAGTTACTGAAATTATCGAGCTTACACTCCCCGTCTCAATTTTCCAGTCAAAATCGGCCGGAAACAGCCTGTAACGTCCGGGTATACCTAACGAAGATTTCCTATGAAAAAAACATTGAATTTCCCGGCAAAAGCGGGAAAATGGCCTTTCAGGCCGGCGAACTCCCAGAATAAAATCTATGACTCCGGTAATGGAGGAATCGATTGCGATCTGGCTTTCAGGACGCGGGTGTCTTTCGTCCTTTTCTTCGGGTGCGCGATCGTTGCGTCGGTCATTATGACCTCTTCCCATTTTGCCGCAGTGGGCTGATTTCCACTTTGACCGAGTTCGTCTATCCGCGCCTGAACTTTCGCGCGAAACGCCCAGACGGTGTTCAGGGCGACGTCGAGTTTCCCGGAGAGTTCCTCGAGGGTATTTTCCTTCTTGCCTGTCACCGTGAGGTAAGCGATGTAGAACGCTTTCTCGATGGAAAACTTCAGACTGTGGAAGATGGTGAAGGCGGTGATCGATTCGTTATACCCGCACCGGCTGCAGCGGCGTGAAAACTTCTGGGCTCCCTTGAAAAATTTCTCGTTGCCGCACTTCCGGCAGCTGAAACCGGCGGGCCATTTCAGGCTCTCAATAAAACGATAGCAGGAAAGAGAGTCCGGGTATAGGGTCCTGAACTCGTCATAGTCCATGGTCTTCTCATGAAGGCGTTCTTCCAGTACCTCCTTGATGCGGTTCTTTAGTTTCCAGTTATCGAGGTCCAGGATGGAGTTGATCTGACTGATCTGGTTTGCTTGCCGGGTCAGCACCTGGTTGGTGACTTCGAGCTCGCGATTTTTCTGATCGAGCTCAGCCGTTCGTTCCTTCACTTTCGCTTCCAGCTCCCGGTTTACCTTGTCCTTCAGCTGCATGTTCGCTTCATGCTGACTGATGATCTTGCGCAGTGCACGGTCGCGATTGTCTTTCAAAATTCTGACCCGGTCGCCGAGAGCCATCGTCAGGAAAAGCATTTCTAAAACGAAGCTTATATGCAGGCTGTAATGAGAAAGGGTGGTAAACCTGAGTACGTTGAAGTATACCATCGATCGCAGGAAAAATCCTGTAAAGAGAAGTCCGTATGCTACGACGAAGAACCGCGCGGGCAGGTATCCATTTCTCCAAACCACGATGCTGGTGAAAAAGATGAGTGAGAGAGGAATGATGTCATGGTTGCGATAGATGAGATAACCAGGGAAGAAAATCAGCTCGACTAAAAACTGAATCGTCCTGGCGACGATCATTAGCTGCAGGGCTTTATCGAGCAAGGGTGCGTTGGCACGGGTGCTCAGGAACCGTCGGGTGAAGACCAGTGCCCAAACTATAAGTGAGTACAGTGCGATCCCTGTGGCGTAGTTGTTCCACTCCGGATGATTTGGCCACAGGTATTGAAATCCAACGCCGTCGAGGCTCATCGCATACGCAGCAACGCTGAGGATATAAAAAATGTAGTATATGTTTTTGATCTCGCGGATGGCCAGAAAGATGAGGAAGTTATAGAGTGAAATGATAATGATCATTCCATAGAACGTTCCGAAGAGAAAATACTCGTTGAGGGCGTAGTACACGAACCGGTTGGCGGAACGGAACGCGATGCGGATGTCGGCGAACTCATGAGATCTCACTTTGAAATAGTAGTACTTGACCTCATCTGAGTTCATGTTGATGAGTGTCTCAAAATTTTTGTGACGGAAGAGCCTGTTGTGAAAAGGATAACTATCACCCATGATCACTTCTCGGTATCCGCCGTCGACGGGAATATGGGCTTCGATCTCGTCGATCGTTTGATCATAGAATTCGATAAGCCAGATGCGTTGGGTGGTCGTGGTATGCCGGACGGGGACTCTTATCCAATAATTTACGTTCGTTAGAAAATCTTTATTCTGATAGGATTGATGTATCGAGAAATGATCTGCAAAAGACGGATCGGAGACTTGCCCGAACGTGAGGCTGTTGGTTGTGTCGGCCAGGTAGGTAAGTTCATAGGGCATCAGCTGGATCTCGTCCACTCCGTCTGCCGGTTCCAGAACTGGCTGAGCAGCCAGCGGCAAAGCGATCAACAGCAAGAAAACAACGCCCGCATGCGCCTTCATCAAAGGCAAGTTACTAATTTAAGAGGATGAAGTTTCTACCATTCTTCCTGCTGATTTTGCCAGTTGTCGCCGTCGCCCAGTCAAGTTCGGGCATTAAAACCTACTGCAATCCGGTCGACATCAACTACCGGTACAACTACGAACAATTGAACGACAGCATATCGTACCGTTCGGGGGCGGATCCGGTGATCGTAAATCACAAGAACGAATATTACATGTTCGTAACGATCTCGGGTGGCTGGTGGCATTCGAAAGACCTGTTGCACTGGAACTACGTGGTGCCCGACAAGTGGCCGATGGAAGACATGTGTGCACCGGCGGCAATGTCGGTTCGTGACACGCTCTATTTATTCCAGTCTACTTTTGAACAGCGACCGATATTTATTTCGCTGGAGCCAGAAAAGGGAAAACTGATCTTTTACAATCGCTGGTTGCCGCGACTTCCTAAAGATATCGGGCCGTGGGACCCGGCATTATTTTATGATGACGATCTCGACAAATGGTACATGTACTGGGGCTCATCTAACGTCTATCCGTTGTTTGGAGCGGAGCTGGATAAACGAAAACGGTTGACATACAAGGATCCGAAGGACTATCGTGCGATGATCTATCTCGAACCGGATAAACACGGCTGGGAACGCTTCGGTCGTGATCACCGTTCGGACATCCGGCCCTTCACGGAGGGCGCATGGATGACGAAGCACAATAAAAAATATTATCTGCAATATGGTGCGCCGGGTACTGAATACAATGTGTATGCAAATGGAACGTACGTAGGCGATCATCCGCTCGGTCCGTTCACCTATGCTCCGAATAATCCCATTTCGTATAAGCCGGGTGGTTTTGTAACAGGCGCAGGCCATGGCAACACGTTTCAGGACAATTACGGGAACTACTGGAATACGGGAACACCATGGATTGCAGTGAACTGGAATTTCGAACGGCGTGTGGCGATGTTTCCGGCAGGCTTCGATGAGCTCGACCAGATGTATGCGGATACACGTTTTGGAGATCTTCCGCACCTGCTTCCAACAAAGAAGTGGATGTCGAGTGACGAGTTGTTCACGGGCTGGATGTTGTTGTCGTACAAAAAACCTGTAACGGTTTCATCGACCAAAGACAATCATGGTGGCGAAACCATCACGGATGAAAATCCACGAAACTTCTGGGTGGCTGCGGAAAACAATTCGAAGCAATGGGCCGTGATCGACCTTAAGGGTGAGTTCGATGTAAAAGCATTACAGGTGAATTTTACCGACTATAAATCCAATATATACAACAGCGATTCGTCGGTGTATACGCGGTTCAGGTTGCTTGCTTCGCGCGATAACAAAACGTGGGAAGTTGTCGGCGACCTGTCGAAAGAAAGAACAGACAGGGCAAATGCATACATCGAGCTGACACAGCCTTCGAAGGCACGTTACATCAAGTATGAGCACATCTATAGCAAAACGCCGAACCTTGCGATCAGCGACATCCGTGTGTTTGGCAACGGCACCGGAAAAGTTCCGGCAGTGCCTGGAAGCGTAACGGCTAAGCGCGATGTCGATGAAAGGAATGCTTTCGTCTCATGGAAAGCTGTTCCGGGGGCGGTGGCATACAATGTACGATGGGGAATACAGAAAGGTAAGTTGTACCAGGCCTACCAGGTGTTTTCCGATCAACCAACCACGCTGGAGATCCGGGCATTAACCGTTGGGCAGGATTATTACTTCGCGGTGGAAGCGTTTAACGAGAATGGCGTTGGGAAAGTGAGCGAGGTTATCTTCTGCCCGGTGAAGAAAACGCCGTGAGCTTGGTTATCTATTCTCGTAATGTATCAACCGGGTTTATCCTTGCAGACTTAATGGTCTCGTAGCTTATTGTCATCAAAACGGTAACCACTGTTACCAATCCGGCGATGAGGAATGCCGTGGCACCGACGCCGGTCCGGTAGGCGAAAGTATTCAGCCATTCGCCTGCGAGGAAGTAGGCAAAAGGTATCGCGATGAGAAACGCTATCAGCGACATCTTCACGAACTCGCGTGACAGAACGATGAACACCTGGCTTACGTTGGCGCCCAATACTTTTCGTATGCTTACCTCTTTCGAACGCTGGTGATTCACATAGGCGGCAAGTCCGAACAGGCCCAGCGCTGAGATCAGGATAGCCAGTATCGAAAACACCTGCATCATTGAACCCATTCGTTGCTCGTTGCTGTAGTTGTTCTGCAGCGTTTCATCGAGGAACCGGAACTCGAATACTTTCTCCGGGAAAGCCTTGTTCCATTCATTCCTCACAACCTCGATCATAGAGTTAAGACTTGAACCACCGGCAAACGACACCGAAAACACAGTAAACTTGCTGGCTGCTACTTCAAGAATGATGGGACTCATTGCATTCTGCAATCCCTGGAAATGAAAATCTTTCACGACACCGATAACGGTACCGTCTTTTCCGAGGCAGCCCAATCGCTGACCGACCGCATCGATGGGACTTTCCCAGCCGAGACTTTTAACAGCCTGTTCGTTGATGATGAATGCCTGGAGGTGATCGGTACCTGCTTCGCGGGAAAATCCGCGGCCGGCGATCACTTCCATTTTATAGGTTTGAATGAAGTCGTAATCGATGGCCATTGTGGCGACCATCATGTTGTCGGTTTCCTTGATCTTATCGGTTGTTGTCAATGCATTGGTGCTGAAGCCTGCTCCGGGAGGAAGCGCGGAGGCGGTGACACCTTCAATGCCGACATGCGTCAGCAGCTCATTCTCGAATGCGTTCATGCGGGCGCGCAATGCTCCATCAACGCCGCCACCGAGAATTGAATTCGGTGTGTTGCTGAAGATGGGCATTGTAATGATGTTGTTTGTCTGGAACCCGAGTGGCTTGTTGCCGATGAACTCCATTTGTTGCCAGAAGACGATCGAAAGAACGACCAGTACAATGGAGATGGTGAACTGGGTGGTCATGAGGATCTTCCGGAGCATGTATCCTTCACTTGATCGTCCCCCGGTAAGACCTTTGAGAACAATGACCGGGTTAAACCGGGTGATGTAAAACGCGGGATATGTTCCGGAGAGTAATGAGGTGAGTATGAACAACGCGGCGATGCCTGCCAGTATCTTCCACGCGATGAGATCACCGAGCGAGAATGATTTCCCCGAAAGGGTGTTGATGTAGGGTAATAATATATAGAGTGCGATAATCCCGATGCAAAATGCTATCAGCACGAGCGCGCCGGACTCGGCCAGAAACTGCACGATCAGTCCCTTCTTCTGTGCGCCAAGGACTTTGCGGATACCGATCTCGCGGGCGCGTTTCAACGAATGCACGTTGGCGAGATTGATGAAGTTGACGCAGGCTATGATCAGTATAATGAAACCAATACTGGCGAGTATATAGATGTTGTTGATGCCAGGGCCGTTGTCGTACGTAAATGACGAGTGAAGACGAATGTCGGTGATCGGCTGAAGGTAATAGCGGGTGAATTTTCTGACGCGATCGTCGGCATATTTGTTTTTCAGCGCTTCGAGCTCTGCTTCGAACTCGTGGACGTTAACGCCGGGTTTAAGGAGAACATAAGTTTGTACGGGGTTGTATACCCAGTCTCTTCTGAGGTAATCGCGGATCTGTTCCGACTCGAGGTTGTAATAATTTTCGAAGTGGGCGATCAATCTCACCTGTAAGGTAGCCTGCGAGGGTACGTCTTCGAAGACGCCGGAGACCGTCATGGGTATCCGTCCTTCGAACAGGATATCTTTTCCGATGGCATCGCTGGCGTTCCCGAAATAGCGTTCGGCAACGGTGCGGGTAAGGACGATCCGGTCGGGTTGACTAAGAGCAGTTTTTGGATCACCTGCGATGAAGTTAAATGTGAGAACTTTGAAAACATCGGGATCGGCGAACCAGACATAGTCTTCGCGGAACTTGCTTGCTTCTTTGTCGTTGAGTTGGATAGAAGCCTGTCGTCCGAAGATCCGCGTAACGGCTTCGGCATCGGAAAGGTCGTTGTGAATCGCTTCGCCGAGAGTTGCTGCGGTAGTGGGCCAGGTGGTTTCGTCGCCAAACTTGTTGGAAGCATTTATGCGGTAGATGCGATCGGCGTTGGTATGGAACTTGTCGAAGCTGAGCTCGTCGATCACATAAATAAAAATGGCAACGACGGCGCAGATGCCGAGTGACAGGCCGGTGATGTTGATGAAAGTATAGAGCTTGTAGCGTGTGAGCGTGCGGAGCCAGATTCGGAACATAACCTCGTTGTTTAGACAGTCAAGTTACCGATAAGAAGTGGGTGCGGGATACCGTAAGAAGAGTTAAAATTCAGGAGTAAGGAGTAAGGACTAAGGAGTAAAGAGTAAGGAGTAAGAAGTAAGAAGTAAGGAGTACGGAGTAAGGAGCAGGGTAAGGATTTCAACCGGGCGAGGGAAAGTTTGACTGTTTTTACTTATAACTCTGCCTCCGGTGAAATCCGCATCCGGAGGGTTACGGACGGTGAGCCATGGGGCGATGGAAGTTTTAGAAGCCATTGATTGAGATGCCTGCGGTGAAGGTTTGCATGGTGGTGCCGGTTGGTCCGTTGACGAGCAGCCCTTCCTGGTTCAGGTCGTCGTTGAAGGGTCCTTTGTCTTTTTGGAATAGTGGCGTGAGGTTGTAGAACATGAAGACGTTGAATGCGCCGATGCCGACGCGGGTGTACACGCCGTATCTGAATTGTGTGACGCCCCAGTCCTGTTTGTCTTTGATCTTTTTGGTTTGGCCGTTCTCCTTGTATTTGACTTTCAGGAATGAGTCATAGAGCCAGCCGCCGCGGGCGCCGATGGCGAAGTTGAGGCTTCGTGAGAGGTCTTCGGGTTTGGTGTCGAAGCGGAACTCGATGGGAATTTCGAGGTAGTTATTGACGAACATTCTTTTTTTCGAAGCCGGGTATTTGGTGGCGGCGGCGATGAACTCATATTTTTCGACCTGGGCGTTGGCGTTGGGTTCGGTGGGGTTGGTGAGTATGATGAATGTTTTCCATTTGAAGCGTTCGAGGCTCAGGCCGATGCCGGGGTTGAAGCTAAAGCGGCTGCGTCCGAAGCGGAGAGGATATTGATAGTAGAGGTTTGCGGTTCGGGAGCCGAAGAGGTTTTGTTTCCAGGCGAGGGGTGATCCCTGGGTGCCGTTTAGTCCGAAGTCGACGACGAACGATCCCGGGATATTGGGGCGGGCCTTGGTTTTGGCGGTTGATTGTGCGTATGCGGAGCTGGCGATCAACACGAGGATCAACAGGGCGAGAGCTCTAACGGTCATTGTGCAGGGCATTGGTTTTGTGGAGAATCAATAGAAAACGGCGTATTTCCCGGTTATTGTGTCAAAAACAGGGTCAAAAATAAGTTTTTTGTGGCGTGGGGCAAACAGCAGCTTTGGCCGAATGCATGGAATCTGATACATTTGCGCTCTGTTTTTCAGGCACCCGTAGCTCAACTGAATAGAGCATCTGACTACGGATCAGAAGGTTTGGGGTTTGAATCCCTACGGGTGCACAACGACCCGGCTGTCGAGAGACCGTCGGGTTTTTTTATTGGTCATTGGGTATTGGGGATTAGCATTGGGTATTGGATGGTCTTTTTTTGAGGTAATACCCAATGTCCAATGACCAATATCCAATGAACAAGGGTTTCAACTGGTCTTTTTGTTTACGAGATGCTGTTTGGCGGTGTTGATGCTTGAAGCCCAGCTGTCGAACGATGGTCGGCTTTAGTTTTCATTGGGTATTGGATATTGGTCATTGGGTATTGGGGATTAGCATTGGGTATTGGATGGTCTTTTTTTGAGGTAATACCCAATGTCCAATGACCAATATCCAATGAACAAGGGTTTCAACTGGTCTTTTTGGTTGCAAGGTTCTTTTTGGCGGTATTGATGCTTGCACCGAAGATCAGGATCAACTGCTGATTCTCGTCGAGGACTTTTTCGATTTGGTCGGGATCTTCAACGTATTTTTTTAACTGTATCATACGGAGGCAGTTCCGTGTTTCTCGCAACTCTTTGAGGCCGATTCCCATCTTATGAATGAAGTCCGCAGGGGATTCTGCGGCATTTACCTCGCCATACATTAAGGGCGGAGCGGTAGCGGAACGTATTAGCTGACTACAGAGATGATTACTGGCTTTTGTGTCCCGGATTTTTTCTGCCAGGTCTAAGACGGACACACCGAAACGGATGAGGCGTTCTTCAAGGTCGAATTTCATGAACTGAAGGTCGTCGTTAATACAGTGAATGACACCAGATTAGTAAACAGTTTTCCTGACAAGTTTCCGTCGGAAGTGTTCGCGCTTTTACGTAATCAGGTTTTCGTGTCGATTTTTAATGACCAGACCCTGGACGACTTCAATCGGGAGATCGTAAACTCGTTATGGATACGTCCATCAGTTGAGCACGAGTAGCCAGAGAACTAAGTCAGATGTTTGAATGGCGTGGGAAACCTAATACGATCCGAGTGGACAATGGACCGGAGTTTCTTGCGCTCAAGCCCTGGTGCGATAGTAATGGAATCGAGTTGAAGTTCATTCAACCGGCGAAGCCAAATCAAAATGCTTATATCGAACGATTTAATCGGACCTATCGTGACGAGGTTCTCGGCGCATACCTGTTTGAAGACCTCCACCAGGTGCGACACCAGACAGAGAAGTTCATCTGGAAATACAACAACGTCCGCCCATTCGAAAACCTACGACACATGAGAGATTTTCTACTAACGACAATTCTGTTGACGGTTATTTCGACTCACGGATTGACGCAGGGCAAAGAGCAAGACCAGTGCCAGCGAACAAGTAACAAAAAGACTAAGGACATAAAAAAGAATCACCCGTTTGACAAAGCGGCATCTATAAAAATAGTATCATTCAAACCCATAGACAAGGAAGTAGTTGAGTGGACCATCCCAAAAAATAATGGACAAGTTGACTTCGCAAAGTTATTCGAGATTAAGACTTTGAATAAGAAACAGACATCCGAGCTGCTGGACATCTTAGTCAACATAAACTTACATTCCATTGGTACCAACTAAAATCGATAGCACATCAGGTGAGGGATTAATCGAAAGAGAAATCAGAGTGAATCTTTGTTACACTCCGAGGCACGCAATACTGTTTGAGAATGCAAACGGACAAGTATTTAGTTACATAGAAATATGCCTTGATTGTCTCAGATACAAGACACAACCTGACAATTTAGAAGTCGGCGAATTTTGCTTTGAAAAATACACTATGCTTGACGACTTCTTTAGAACCTTGGGAATACTTTATGGAGTCCGACAAAATGATTACCGATGGAGTGACGACTAACTCAACGGCAGCCAAAAATGTGCATATTCAATTTGGCTAGTTCTGTGTCCGGGATGCTTTCGTATCGACATGCAACTGAACAGAACTGATCAGGAAGTCTTTGAAGCTGGGAAAGCCGCCGAAAGATCTTGAATTGTATAAATTTTACGAAGCATGAAATGCCGGCTTGGACCAAAAAAAACCGAATTGCCTTCATAAATTATTAAAGACAGATCCGATTTTAACTACCAATACTCGGGCACCGATCGGCCGATTTGGTTTGGCTGTTATCAAAAGGTATTAAATAAGGCCCAGATTGTGCTTAAGAATTCCCAGCACAATTGGGAACATGATAAGGGCGATAAGGCTTACGACAACCAACCAACCTCGTATCTTACGCTTGTCAACTTCTTCGGTCCCCCACCTGTTCTCGAACTTATTTACATCGACCCGAAAACCATACAGGTACCAATTGATGCCTAATAATGAAAGAATGATCACCGCGAAAAAACCAGTAGATGGAAATGGAAAGTCCAGGAATAATTGAAGCGCTATGAAAACAGCAGCTACAGCAAAGAACTGCATTAATGATAAAACATTTGTCGCATAAATTTCAGGAGCGGCGTCCCTTTTCTTGTATGCCCGGTATACCCTATAAAAAATGTAGTCAAACAGGCTCTTCATAATTATTATTCATTTTACCACGACTTCCATTGCACCCACCCCTGAAAATCAGACCATTTAGAACAGTACAAATTTCTAACTTTAAATGGTCAAAAAAATGAAGAAGTCAAGATTTACAGAGTCACAGATTGTGGGCATGCTCAAGGAGTATGAGGGTGGCAAGTCGGCCGAGCAGATCTGCCGCGATGCAGGGATCAGCAAACAAACGTTCTACACCTGGAAAAGTAAGTACAGTGGTGTCGAAGTGAACGAGCTCCGCAGAATGCGTGAGCTGGAAGAAGAGAACACCAGGCTGAAGAAGATGTATGCTGATCTGAGCCTTGATCACAACATTCTAAAGGATGTGATCACAAAAAAAGGCTGGGGCCCTGCGAGCAAAAAGAGCTAGTTGATACGGTCTGTCAGGAACATCAGATCAGTACGCGCAGGGCCTGTCGCATATTAAAAGTTAACCGGTCAATGTATTACTACAAAAGCCATCGCGATGATCAGGCTGTTGTTGATGCGGTAATGGAGATTGCCACCAGGCATTCGCGGTATGGTTGTCCGACCATATCTAAAATGCTCCGTCGCAGGCATGGCTGGAATCACAAGCGGGTGGAGCGGATCTACAACCTGCTGAACCTAAAACTACGTAAGCGAGGCCGCAAGCGGCTTCCAGCGCGAAAGAAACAGAGCCTGGTCCAAACCCAGGCGCCGAATGTTACCTGGTCAATCGACTTTATGCATGACTCATTATGGAATGGACGCAAGTTCAGGACGTTTAATGTGATGGACGACTTCAATCGTGAAGTTCTCTGGATCGAGATCGATTACTCGCTGCCGACGGCCAGGATTATTCGGGCCCTTGAACAAGTCATCGAATTCAAAGGCAAACCTGCAAGGCTACGAATGGATAATGGCCCAGAGTTCATTAGCACGCAGTTCGAGATGTGGTGTCGCAGCCAGGGTATCGAATTACAATTCATTCAACCGGGAAAGCCAACACAGAACGCATACATCGAAAGCCTTAACGGCCTATACCGTCGTCACGTTCTTGACGCATACCTTTTTGAGACGCTCGACGACGTTCGTCAGGTAACCGAAGAATGGATTGATCACTACAACACAGAAAAGCCACACGAATCTCTTGGTGACTTAACACCCAGGGAGTATTTGTTGAAATATGGACAACTCGATAAATCTATTTCAAAGGACGAGTTGACCACATTCCAACAAATCGACAGCAACAACAATGAAGTTTTAACCGAAAATCGTTTCCTTTAAGTGGTCTGAGAAATGGGGTGGGTGCAACCACATTCCAACAAATCGACAGCAACAACAATGAAGTTTTAACCGAAAATCGTTTCCTTTAAGTGGTCTGAGAAATGGGGTGGGTGCAACCACATTCCAACAAATCGACAGCAACAACAATGAAGTTTTAACCGAAAATCGTTTCCTTTAAGTGGTCTGAGAAATGGGGTGGGTGCACCATGATTTCAACCCATCTTTGCCTAAATGTGAACATTAAGACAACAACTAGAAATTCACCAACCTTCGGCAGAGATTACAATACTCAGAGGAGTGCCTTATTCCAAACGTGACCTTCTTCGCTGTATCGGTTTAGGTGATGATTCAATGAACCCCCTCGCTGCGCTCAACATCGACTTCTCGATCTCTTTCCATGAAACATCGATCAGTAATTCGGGCATGACCGATTTATTGTCGCGGGCGTTATTCACTTCTTCCAAAGCAAAAAGAATTGACTTCATGGAGAGGTGCGGGTTATATAGACCGAAGCTTTGCAAAACATTGTTTGCTCCAAGGGCTTTAAACAGCACGTACAGGTCGATGTAATCTTTCTTTTCCCGCCTGCCGACGATAGCATCAAGCTTGAGTGCCGCCAGGTCCGTTAATGAAGCCACTCTTATCCCTTGCTCCACCAACGGAGCATGAAGGAATGGTGTTTGCCATTCATCGAAAAGCTCGACCCGAACTCCAGTAATCTCTGACGACACGCTATGTTCAGATACCACAAACTCTCCGGTGGGAAATAAGGTCTTGAGATGTCCAATGATTTCTGTTTTACCAATTTTTTCATTGGCAAAGAAGTCAATGTCCACAGATCTTCGATGACCAAGTTGAAGCGCGATGGCGGTGCCACCAACCAGCCTGAACGGTACAAGCTTTGGTGAAGCAGATAATTGTTGAGCGACTTTAAGTAATTCAGGAGTAACTGTATCAGTATAGATCATAGATCGTTATGTCTTTTGTAACGATCCACATGCAGAAAAAGATAGGCCATTGATGCAGCCATTGGTTTTAACTTCTCACGGCTAAGCACTTCAATGCATTTCTCACGACCGTACAGTTCGATAACCTGCAAAATGTCCTCGATCGTTCCGTACTCAAGCACGCGCACAATGACCCAGTCGTCGTTCTCGCGCAAAACGGCAGGTATTCGTTCCGGGCTGATCTCCCAGAAAAGAGGCGGGCGACCAACGAAATAGTCGACCAGGTCTGAATCCAATACCTGTTCCATGATCACACAAAGTTAATGAAAATGACGTGAAGGAAACGACGTCACAAGCCCATGGTGCAACAATAGCGATAGATCCGGCCGTGAAAGTGACAGCATATCACCCCTACTTCCGACTCAGTCGCAGCTTGAACGGCACAACCTTACCGAATAACGGCGTGGTCCTGGATGTCGGAACAATATTGCCGAGCAGGAATCCCCATGGTTTCAGCGGTTCGATGTGATCGCAAATGACCTTGACAATCGCAGTGATGGGAATAGACAGGAACATGCCGGGCACTCCCCAGATCGCTCCTCCAACAAGTACGACAATGATCGAGACCAAGGCATTGAGCTGCACCCGCGACGCGACTATTTTCGGGACGATGAAATGATTGTCAATGAATTGGATAACCAGGTAGATCACAAAGACCAGTATCGGCGCCACAAGCGTATCTGTTGTCGCGTATGCGATGAGCATAGGCAGAGTGATTGCAATAATGCCGCCGATATAAGGCACGATGTTCAGTATAGCACCGGTGAACCCGAGGATGATCGCGTACTCGATTCCCAGTATCAGCAGTCCCGCGGAATTTAACACACCTACGATGACCATCTCAAAGAACAGGCCTACAAGGTACCGCTGGATGATCTGCTTGGTGTTTGTCAGCACCTCCGTGACGGCTATTTGGTGTTTTCTCCGGAACAGCCTGCGAACAAATTCCAGCAACAACGCTTTATAGTAGAGTATGAGGTATAGGTAGACGGGCAGCAGAAGGATAATCACCGCGACACGTCCGACCTGTGTCAGCTTCTCGCCAATGGCAAAGTCGGCAATAGCCTGGCTTTGTGTTTCACTGCTCCATTTTATGATACTGGATTCAGGAACGTTAAACGTTTGCGATATCCACGTCACCAGCTCGGCACTTGTCGCTTCAAATTTTATCTTGAGCGCGGGGTATGCGTCACTCACCATGGAGATTTGAGCAGAGACCACGTATACCACGCCAACAGCGAAGAGCGTAGCGATGACTACCGAAACGGCAATGGCGGCGATCAGGTTGATCTTGCGGGCGACCAGGTAGTTCACCAGCGGGTTGAGGAGAATGGCGAGAATTGTAGCCAGAACAATGGGAATGATAATCGCCTGGCCTGCGATCAGGGTGTAGATCAAAGCAAACGCGCTGATGGATATCAGCGCGGTTTTGGCATAAAAAGGTATTGTTACTGCGGGCTTCATTTACTGGCTATTCATACGAGGGTCCACCTGGCTAAAGAGGCCTGCGCTGAATCAGCCTGAAAACTAAAGCGATAACAGCCAATACAATCAGAAGGTGTATAAGCCCGCCTGCAGCCATCCCAAAATAGCCAATGGCCCAAAGTATGACCAACACTACTGCGATGACATAAAGTATATTTCCCATTTGTGTTATTGTTAGTTGATTATAGGTTGAATAAGATGCAAGCTGAAGCAATGCATTCGTTGTGAAAACTACTATCAGTTGTCGCGTCGCATTCCGATGAAGAAAATGCCGGTTCCTACTGCGGCGGTCACCAGTCCCAGGATTGGAGACCAGTCAACACTGTGCTTCTTGTTGGCGGTAATCTCAACCGAGCCAATGTCGACTACCTTTTGTCCTGTGAAAAAGTCAAAGCCGGTGAACACGGCCAGGGCTAACCCAACGACTATTAATACCAGGCCAAACTTTTTCATGATTGTGTGTTTAGTTTACTGTTTATGTTTAAAATAATCCCTGCAAATGATGTGATACAACATTCACAGAAGCACTATAAGCAGGATAACAATGATGATGAGGGCTCCAGCGGAAAGGTAAACACCGCCACCAACTTGCTGGAGGCGCATTTTGGACTGACGGACCTCCCTGCGTAGTGCTTTTTTCTCCGATGCCGTAAGGCTTGCTTTGTCCAGTGCATTGATCTCATCGATCCTGGTGATGATGATTCGGGATTCTTCAGCTTCTGCGGCCGTTTGTGAACGCGGGCCGCGCAGGGGTTCCGTCGCGGCGTGGGTTTGGATTGAGGCGAAAGTCATAACCACCAGCGCTGTGACGATCCAGGTTTTTGATATTTTCATGATTTTTGGTTTTGGGCGAAATCAAAGGTGATTACAATACGATTGTATTTCGTTACAGATCGGGCGCGAAACGTTACAAAATTCACTTATATCGGCTCCCTTTTCCAAGTCTTTGGCAATAAACTTAACTTTGAACCGGAAGATCCGCCAACTAAAATTACAGCACTCATCATGACCTATCACATTTTAAATGGAGATTCTCTCGCTCACAGTTTCCCTGACGCAAAAATTGAGGGACAGGTAATTGTTGCCAGAGAAGCACTCATCGACGGAGACTTATCAGGCAACGACCTGCAAGCCTTCTGGAAATCAAGAGCCAGACACATGGGATTAACCGAAGCTGAGTACTACGACAAGGTCGGGAGTGAATTTGAAAAAATATTGAATGCGCCCAACGATTCCGAATTCAATCTTTGGTTTGAGTACGACTTATTCTGCCAGGTAAACATGTGGTTTGTTCTCTCAATCATTAATGGATTGCCAGCAAGGAAAAAAGTGTATGTCGTTTATACTTGCTACCTGGACAGAAATAGTAAACATTTCTGGAATGGGTTTGGACCAGCTGATTCAAGTCAGCTTCAGGTTTGTTTCAGGGATAGAATTGTTTTAAGCAATGCTGACCTACAATTCGGAGACGAACTATGGAACGCTTACAGGGACAATAACTTTGGCGAATTAAGTCGCCTTTCAAAAAATCAATCGCGTGCTTTTCCATACCTGCAAGAAGTGGTAAAAGCACACATCGACCGTTACCCGAAAGACGGCACAAATGGAAGGCCCGAAAAGGTTATTGAAGACATTACAAAAAGTTTGTCTGCCGATTTCCATACGGTGTTGAAAGAGTTTTGGAAAAGGGAAAGCATTTACGGGTTCGGCGACACTCAATTAAAACATCTATACGACAAAGTAATGCACGATCGCTAACAATGCGTTTATCGTCATTAAAAGGCCGTCAGGAGCCACTGGCTCCTAATTTAGATTCTGAATAAAGCCTTCGTCCAGTTTGTCGAGAATGTGGATTATAACACCCGATCGATCGACAACGTAATATTTCGGAATGGCAACAATATGAAAATATCTGAACAGCTCCGGGTTTGACTCTTCGTCGCCGGCAAAAACGATCGGCCAATTGTAACCATTGCGCTCAACAAATTTCTTCATCTTCACCTGGCTCTTGTCAATCGATATAGAATAAAATTCGACGTTCGAATTCGATTTTCTAAGCCCGGGTATTTTCTTCATTTCCTCAATACACGGACCGCACCACGTCGCCCATAATTCTATAACTACAAGCCTGTCGGCAAGTGAATACAGTCTGACTGGATTTCCTTCCTTATCGGGAAAAACCAAATCCTCTATCTTTTTATTTAATAATCGGAATTCTATTGCATTCTTCGCATCAAGTGCAGAAAGCCTTATCTCATCATTGAGACCATGAATGGAGAGTGAATCAACCAGCTGCTTTAAAATTGATTTATCAACGATCTTAAACTCATAAGCGTCCTTGTAAAATTGAATTAGTTCTTTTTGTGCCTCCTCTGAGGAATACCTCTCCAATATCTCCAAAACAATTTTCCTGGTTCCAGTGGCAACATCTTTTGTCTCCCTCACCCTATTCATAACAAACTCCCAGTTGTACTTCCCTTGCTCCGTAAGTTGTCCAAATGCTGTGGTTGCAACCAATAGAAATAACATTCCCAAAGCTTTCACCGGCTGTAAATTAGAGTATTCTTAACGATCAAATTTAACAGGCGACAAGTTCAAAGACCAGCCAAATCTCTGAGATCGTTTAAAATCTTCCGAAAACGTTAAACCCCCATCACCACTCTATCCCCCACTCCACTGCCGCCCGCACTTCCGAAAGATCTATCGCCGGCACCTCTTTCGCCAGCATCATTTGAATAATCCCCGTGCCCTTCGCACCACCATAATTCCTGATCCAGCAACTTGCCTGTTTATACTGGTCTACAGCCAACACCGTTGTGCTAGCATCCGGCGTTATGGAACCATATCCTGTCCAGTATCCCTTCAGACCAAGTTTGATCCCATCGGCTGTCGGATGCGATACATAACAGGCATCCATGTTGATGTTTCCGGGATCCTTGTATTGAAGATCAAACACCTTTCGTGGCACCCACTGAAAATTGATGGAGTCAACGTTCCCTGTTTTTATGTCTGAAGAAAATGCAAACGGGTTAGCACCAAGGAACGCCAACTTACCTCCATTGTTTAAATACCGTCGGGCCAGGTTCATTTCAGGGTCCGGATCCATCAGCTCCGATGGAGCAATCGTCGTAGCAAAAACAATGACTCCCGGGATGTCTTTCTTTTTTTCGTTGGCCAGGATCGACACCAACTGACGACTATTTATCTGCTCATAACCCGCTGATACAAAGTAGTCGCGTATCAGAACATCAAGCCCTTTTCGAAACCAGGTGTAGGCGCGATCCGGCTCGAAGTATACAAGTTTCTTTTTTCGGGAAGGAGCCGTTGACGATGTTGCTCCGGCTATCGCATAAAAATATCCTTCATCAGTACCGACATAAATCGTGTTGTTGTTTTCTGCAGGTCCGGAATAGATCCGGCTCCCAAGCGCAAACTTCCAAAGTATCTTTCCATTGCTTTTGTCCACCCCGTGAACATTCCCCGCATAGTCGCTAAAATAAATAACATTGCCGCTCCAGGTCATCGGTGCGAAAATTGCCGATTCACAAACGTGCCGCCATATCTCCTTACCATCTTCAAGGCTTACTTTTTGAATAAATCGCGAGCTGCCACTTGCTGAATAGGCTCCGCTATCATCAATCGCGGTGGCCAGCACCCATGACCCTTCATGATCAACCTTCCAACGTTGTTTGCCGGAGATGGCATCAACACCATAAAAGAAACCGTCACGAGCCCCGAAAATAAATGTATTGCCCTGCAATGACGGCGACCCAAGGATCGAAGTGCGATCGTAACCCGCATCTTCGAAATTGAGTTGCACGCCATCTGCTGCGAATCGCCAAACTTCCTTGCCGGTAGCTTTGTCGAGAGCAAAAGCATAGCCATTGAAAGAGCACGCAAATACCTTGTCGGCGGAAACCACTGGGCTGGTTCTCACTCGGGCGCCGGTATCGAACTTCCATATCACTTTAAGGACCGGCGATAACGCATAGACATTTCCGTTTCCACTGCCTACGTAGATCTTGTTGTCATCAATAACCGGCGAGGACAGATAGTAATCCCAGCCATTGGTATACGCGATGTCGCCTCCGAAATCAAATTTCGACTTCAACTTTCCGTCCTTCTCGTTAACAGCGTATATGAAACCATCGCGGCTCACCACGTAGACAACTCCGTTGGCCACGGCCGGACTGCTGTGAATTTCCCCGTTGGTTTGAAACGACCATTCGAGCTTACCCGACGATTCGTCCAGTGAGTAGAGAATGCCGTCGCTGCTGCCAAACAACACTTTACCCTTTGAAAATGCGGCAGTGCTACGGATTGGTCCTCCCGTGCGAAATGAGAATTTAATGCCTTCGATGGCGGACACGCCTTTGCCCGGATACTCCCCGGTTTGATAGGCATTGCCTTTGTGCATCACTGGAGATTGACCCGGCAGTGACCTGGCTATGAAAGCAGTCAGCAAAGCCACGAGAAAAATGCTTTTCAAAGATTTCATTTTGGTTAGTTGGTTGAGCGCAACTAACAACAAAACGAAGACTGCACATTACCTTCAGACGGGGGATGGAGAATGAAGAATAGCGTTTGGAATGAACTTGAACAGCGGTGGAAAGGATTAACGCAAAAAAACATAACTTAAACCACCCCATTCCATATGCTAAGTTTCTTCAAACGGAAAAATGAGGCCCTACAACCTTCATTCGAAGATTTCCCTCCTATCGGCGGACTCCTGGTTTCAAAAATGGTTGCCGAAGACAGGAAGAAACCCATGTTCATGTACCGGGAAAAACCCACACGGGAAGAAGACAGCGGCTGGCGGATCTTCTCCGGGCTGGAATCTGAGGATTATAACGGCAACCCCCGTAACATCGGTATTTACAATCCATCCACCATCCTGAAAATTGACTCGTCTATTGCTCCTCTCCTTCTTAAAGGGATCGGTTCGGTCTTCGAACGCGATCAGGAAGAAATGGTCTGGCGCCCCGTCCACGATTATCCGCTGGAAGATGATTACATGACGGAACAACCTGTCGGGGAGGGTTGGGTTATGCCGATCAATAATTTGTTCTTGCGCAAAGTCGAGGATAAAGGTGGACTATATTTTTCTACAGGCGACAAGTCAGTGAGAATAGTTGATCATGGCAGTGCGAAAAATCAATCTGAATTATATGCGGAGCATCAGGCGATCGTCAACGCCCGGGATCAATCACTTTCTAAAACCCTGGAAAAGTTTGAATTCTCAGATGCTGAGGTGTCAAGATTAGGTTACCTCATCAAAGAATCGGGTGAAGGAAAAGAATACGACGTCATCTACGGCTTCTGTATCGCTGATCGCCAGGTGCTGCAGGTGGCCTTATATTACGATGAACAGGAAGATAAAAAATGGGCCCTTGATACGTGGAAGAACATCAAGTTCAAACAAAAATAAGATCACAGAAATTTGTCCTATTTCTTTACCCGAACGAACGTCCCTCCGTAAAACAGCCCCGTCGGCTTTCCTGTGCTATCGAACTGCTCCGACATCATCGAATAACTGTCGTCATCAATCCACTTATAATGGTAGATACGATAGGTGCCGGGTGCCTCTCCTTCGAATGAGTTCTTCAGCGTAACATCACCATTTTCATTTATTGTTCCCTTTCCCACACCTATCCTTATGTCGCCGAAGCTCGAAAGGTGATGCACTTCCTTTTTAACGGGATTGTAGGTCCACACAATATGCCCGTGAGGTGGAGCACCGTCAATGACAGAAAGAAGTGTGTTCGCGGTATTCAACTCGCGGTTAACGGTATGATGATTTGGTATCTTGATGCGCTCCTCACCATTTCCCCAGTTCTGTGACCAATCGTCATTTTTTAGAGTCCATTCACCAATAAATTTCCGGAAGGGATTTTCGGACGGCGCTTGAGAATAGCTGGCGGTCGAAACTGCGACGAGCAGCAGCGATAAGATAAAATGATTTTTCATTCGGGCAGGGATTTCATCCGAAAAGTACGACCTACCCGGATCAAAATGGCGGTATCCCGATCAACGTCAGGCTTGGAATGCCAAACAACATTGACCGGGTAATGAATATCCCTACTCGTTCCTTAAACTCTCCACCGGGTTCGAGCGGGCTGCTTTCAACGACTGACCTCCAATGGTTGCTATAGCAATTAGTAAAGCTCCAGCGCCCGCAATCATGAAGATCATCCAGTTCATTTCTATCCTGTATGCAAATCCCTTCAACCACCCATCCATAAAGATCCACGTAACCGGCCACGCAATGAGATTTGCCAGCAGTACCATGCGAATAAACGCCTTCGACACCAGCCATGTAACTTGTTCTACCGAAGCTCCCAGGGCTTTGCGGATACCGATCTCCTTCTTCCTTCTCTTGATAAAGTATGAAGCCACAGCGAACAGGCCGGAGCACGCTATATAAATAGAGATCACAGTCAGGATAAAGAAGATAAGCTGAAAATTTCTCTCGGCTGTGTACAGACTCTCAAACTGATCGTCCAGGAAGAAGTACTCGAATGGTCCGCCCGTACCATGAGCCGTCCAAACAGCACCGAGCTCTTCCAGCAATTCCTTGTAATCTGTTCGTGTGGTCTTCAACGCAAAGTTTGCAAAGCCGGTGTTGTCCAGGTAGAATGCATACGGTTTGATCTCCGATCGCAGTGACATAAAGTGAAAATCTTTAACCACACCGATCACTTCGCGATACCTCACACTGTCAGCGAAAGGATCATTGGTGAGCATTACACCAATCGGATTTTCATCTATTCCCAGGTCCCTGGCGGCTCGCTCGTTGATAATGAGCTTCTCACCTGAACCAGCGACTACATCGGACGCGTTAAAATTTCTCCCTGCTAAAAGCTCCACACCGACAGCCGTGAGAAAGTCTTCATCGACCAGGTCGTAGTTCGCCAGTATTCTCAGGTTCAAGCCTTTTGCAGCCAGGTCCTGCGAAGAATTCTGTTTGCCCAAAACACCATTGGAGGCGCCAACAGCCACAACGCCATTCACCTTCATGAATGCATCCTTAAGCTGCTGCTTGTTCGTTATCCCCCAGATATTCTCTATGATGATGACCTGTTCTTTGTCGAAGCCAAGTTCCTTCGACCGGAGGTAGTTCATTTGCATGAACACCAACGCAGCTCCCGATATGAGTGCGATCGAAATAGAGAACTGCATCACGACAAGCGCCCGCCTCACCCACGCGTTACCGCTGCCTGCGTTTAGAAATCCTTTCAGGACAACTGCAGGGCTGAAGGCCGACAGATAAAAGGCGGGATACAAGCCAGACAATATGCCTGCAACCAAAGCGATCAAAATGAGAACAACGATCTGGTAGAAAGGCAGAGCGAAGATCGACGTCAAATGTTGCCCGAACATAGCATTAATAGCCGGCACCACGCCCTGAACAACGATTACCGCTACAGCGAGCGACGCCATACTGATGAGCACCGACTCGAAAAGGAACTGATCAATAAGCTCGCGGCTCATCGCGCCGGACACTTTGCGAACGCCCACCTCCTTCGAGCGATTAAGAGCCAGGACGATCGATAAATTGATATAGTTTACTGCGGCGATCAGAAAAATGAATACGCCTATCGTAATGAAGATCGTAACGAAGACCTGGTCCCCGTTTCTTTCAATCTCGTACTTGAGGTTCGAATGAAGATGAATGTCAGTTAGAGGCTGCGTATTGAACGCTGCTCTGAGATTTTGAGGGCGGTTCTTCCTGAACACCTCGAGAATGCGGGGCTCGACATCGGCGATGCTCGCGCCTGGTGTAAGCTTGATATAGGTGTAGTAGTTGTAGTTCTCCCAAATTTCAAGTTGCGACTCAGGCATGTTAATGGCCGAGATAATGTCGTAATGAAAATGAGTATTGAAGGGCATGTCTTCGATCACTCCCGTAACCACGAATGGGTCCTCTGTTCCCTCTACCTTCAGTGTCTTGCCGATAGGATCTTCATCGTCAAAATATTTTCGGGCCGTCGACTCAGTCAGTATGAGCGATTTTTTATCTCTCAGTGTTGCTTCGCCTGCGATGACCTTGAATCCAAAGAAGTTAACAAAGTTGGAGTCGGCCCCGGCGATCCTGCCCTCGTAAAAAGATTTTGTCCCGTTGCTGACCAGGCCCTTCACGCTCCACGTGGGAAGTATTCGCACTGCCGACTCGATCTGCGATACATCGTGGCTCAGAGCAGGTCCCAGCCCGGAAGGAGTGGTCACGGTTTCTACGATGGAACCATCGTCATTCACCTTGTGCTCGGCGATCCGGTACATGCGCTCACTGTCCGGCGACAGACGATCGTAGCTTAACTCACTTTTAACGAAAAGGAAGATGATGAGGCACGCACTGTACGCGAGTACCAAACCGGAAATTACAATGATTGAATACGTGCTGTTCCTGACAAGATTGCGCCAGGTAAGCTTGAGGTAATTTTGAAACATCCTTCGGCAGGTTATTGTCTTCCGAAGGTACAATTTTTTGTCGGCGGTGATTACGCGGGTAATCGGTCCAGCTCACCCTTAGCCAAATAATAAAAAGACTCCAGCCAGGAAGCACTGCCATAATTTATGCACGCCTGGAGCTCTCTGGCATAACCTGAATTGTTCGAACCCACAAGCGCTTTGACCGCCTTTACAAAGTTCACCTGGCAAAGATTCCTTTCTTTTAATATCGGAATGTCTGAGACGAGACTGGACAACTGATTGGCGTCAATCCGACCGATCATGAAAGATCCTAAAGGGGCAATTCCTACTCTGCTTTCAACCCATTGACCGGATCAGAATTAAGCACTTTTCCTATTTGAGTCGAAACAGTACCAATCAAGACCAGTACGAGTATCGAACACCCCATTGTCACTCCCGAGTACGTGACCGGCATGTGATACGGATTCATGATCACCATCCATTTTCCAAACAGAAATCCCAGCGGCCCGCCCACCGCCAGTGCGACAACAAAAAGTAAAATGTAAGGGCGGGTCACGCTTAAAGTTATGTTCTTCAGTCCTGCCCCAAGCACCTTGCGAATGCTGAATTCCTTCGTGCGGCCTTCGATGTTCAACCTGACCATACCATAAAGACCCAGAACGCAAAGTGTGATCGCAATACCTGCAAAGATCTTCCACACCAGGTTGTAGATCCCGATCTGCTCATAATAAAATCCCCACACATCCTCCTGGAGGTTTCCTTCGAACGGAACCTCGGGATATAGCTTTGCCCAATTGGACTGCAACATCCTGTATGATTCTATTTCAGTGCCCGGCTTTACTTTTAACGTAAGGTACCGGAAGTTGCTTTTTGAAGCTCGCGTGAAGATCGTCGGCCTGATCTTCGTGTCGAAGTTGTAGCTATGAAAGTCGGCAACTACTCCGATCACGTCGTACTGAATGCTGTCGATACGAAACTGTTGCCCAATCGGGTTTTCCCAGCTCATAGTGTTCACCAACTCTTCATTCACCAACACAGCATTGCGATCGCTTCCCTCCTGTTCGTTGAACGTGCGGCCGTCTTTAAGAGGAATTTCCAACGTGGAAAAATAGTTGGCACCCACGGCAAGCTGGTCTACCTCCACATCGTGATCCGGTAAATGCAATATCTGTTTCGTAAAGCTTCTTCCGACATGATCCTTCGAGCCGGCCATGGAAAGAACATCGGGATACTGTGACATGAGTGTGCCGAGCTTTTCAAAACCCGCGCCATCGGGTACTCTGGCATACAAGGCATTTGCATTATTATAGCCCCATGATCTGATGCTGAGGAAGTAAGTATTCTGAGCGAACATGATAGCCGTAGTAATGAACACTCCTGCTATGATGAGCTGAAAGCCAAGCAGGACCTTGGTTAAGGGGCTTCTTTTACCAAACATAACGGCTCCCTTGAGAATGTCTACCACCTGGAATCTTGAAATGTAAAGCGAAGGATAAATACCGGAGGCTATGCTGGTAAAGAGCAATAACAGCGGCAGGTAGATCAGGAGATTGGGGTCGAGAAAATTGAAATCCATATCGAAGCTCCACAAAGCTTCAAACCCCGGAATGAAAAACGCGACCGCCAGTATTAATCCCACGACAAGGGCGAAGGAGGTAAGCACGATATTTTCCGCGAGGAATTGTACGGTGATTATGCGCCGGGTGGCGCCGATGCACTTCCGCATGCCGATCTCCTTCAAACGCCTTGTGGCAGTAACAACGGCAATGTTGATGTAACTGAAGCATGCCAGTGCCAAAAGGAAAATCGAAAGTCCAACCATAAACATTATCGACTTGTAGTTGTTTGCCGAACTACGGGAGATGTCGTCGCGGATATACTCCGATCGTTCGTGGAGGGTCGCGAGTGGTTCAAAACCAAAAGAAGAGATCGCCCAGTCTTGCGACACTGCTTCGTTCTGAAGCTTGCGGTACTTATCCATGCCCCTGTTGAAAAGTACTGTGTCGGCAGGATTGGCGAGCTGGATAAAGGTGGCATTGACCATCGAGCCCCAGTCGTCGAAATCATAATACAGGTTCGAAGTTCGCAAGTTCCCGATGTTCACGAGGAAATCGAAACGTATGGTGAGCGACTTGGGGAACTCCTTCGCTACACCGGTCACTTTAAAATCCTTGCTCACGCTGTCGGAAAAAATAACCCGCATAGTCTGGTTCAGCGGATTGTCTTCTCCAAAATATTTCTGCGCGGCTTGTTCGCTAAGGATGATACTGTTCATGTCATTCAACGACGAGATGGTGCCCGACTTGAGGGGAAACGTAAACATTTCCAGGAACTCAGGGTCGGTGAAACGCATACGTTCGTGAAAAACCTGGTCCTGGTATTTTACGACGACGCTCCGGTCATCAACACGCGTCACCTTGCTGATCTGCGGAAAGTCTTCTTTCATCATTTCACCGATCGGGCGGGGAGTTTGTCCAAACATCTGTTGTTTCCCGTCACGGGTGGCAGTGTAGGTGACAAGAAAAACCTCATTCTTGTGTTCATGGAACTGATCGGTGCTAAACGTCCATCGTGCAAAAGCGTATGAAAATACGCAGAGCCCTACCGATATCGACAAGCCGATAATATTGATGAATGAGTTCACCGGGTATTTCATAAGACCGCGGATCGATACCTTGAAGTAATTTCTGAACATATCGAGTTGATTGATTTTGCGAAGGAATGAAAGGTTGCGTACCAGTACCGGGCGAAGAAGCTTGAGCATTTCTACCGCATAGATCCTTCGTGCCCTGGCAGGCGACATTTGTCCGGCGTTATCATAAAAGATCTCTTCCATGTCGCCTTCGATCTCTTCCAGGTATTCTTTCTTCAGAAAGAGTCGCAGCAATTTCAACGGCCATTGTGGAGGATGTATTGATTGGGGTCTCATGCGTCTACTTCGAAGTTCTCTCCAGCCCTGCCTTTGCGCCCTTCAGTTCAGGGTCTTTCTTCAGAGCTGCCTCGAAACATTTTTTTGCTTCAGACTTCTTACCCTGTTTTTCCTTGATCTCGCCGAGACGCATGTAGGCGCCGGCAACAGAAGGCTCGCCGGCAACTGGCGTGAACATCACATATTTATCAAGACATTGCTCACCGCGGTCGAGATTCAATCCGGTGATGGCGGAAGTTTTCCCATACCAGTAGTTGTACAAATGGTGGTCAGGGTTCTTCGCAAGCGCTTCCTCCAATAAAGGAAAAAGTTCTTTGGCGGTTTTCTCTGCTTTGTCCATGCCACCACCCATGAATGAAGGTGCAATTGGGTAGACGCCTACTAAGGAATAGCGGGCATTCATGTTCCTTGTATCCAATCGTGCAGCTTCTTCCCATGCCTTCAGTGCTTTCGGTCCGATCGACATCTGCCTGAACACGCTCGCGTTTGTCCCGGATGCAGCGTAAGCGTCACCCAGCAGGTTGAAGTAGTCACCCTTCTTCCCATCCACTTCAGTTGCATCTTCGAGGTACTCTATAGCGTCGTCGTATTGCTTTTGATCAAAGGCGATCTTTCCGAGGTAATATTGTGCTTCAGCATATCCGCTGGTGTTCTCCTTTACCAATTCAAATACCTTCTTCGCATCGTCGTACTTTTTCGTTTCATAGAGCGTCTTGCCCCGGTCGTTAAGCGATTGGCCGTTGGTCTGAATTGTCAGGCAGAGGACGGCGAATGAAGCGATTAGAATTCGTAATGATATCACCATATGGATATTGATGTATTACCAGGTTATTTTTGCAACCGGTGCAAGCTTTGGTATTGAGTTCCACAAGCCTGCCCGTATCTCTTTCATCTCGGCGAGTATGCGATGGGCGTGCGGTGTTGCGGAGTAGATCCGTTTGCGTTTGCCTCCGCGTTTCTGCGTTGCGTCGCCCCACTCTGAAGTAAGGAATCCTTTTTCCTCCATTCGTTTGAGGGCAGATTGAATGGATCCTACGCTGAGTTTTTCCTTCAAACGTTCTTCGAGCTCACGTTTTATCTCGACGCCATAAGCCTCTTGTTGCAGGGCGGCTACGGTCAGGAGGACTAGCTCTTCAAACTCGCCAAGCTTCGTTTTTTTCATGATAGGTCTGATAAGTGTATTATTCGTAATTGCAGTAAATATAGTTACATATTTCTGTCGTAATTGCAGATTAAATGTTTTTTTTGGGAATTTGGGGCGAATTGGGCGGCTTAGGGCTTACGTATGGTCTCTATAAGGTTAAAAGTCCTAATCAATGGCGTACCTAAAAATTGTGGATTCACATCAAAGCATACAAACTCCCTGGAAGTAAAGTCAAGATTACGGCCCTCAAAATATTCACCCAGAAGAGATAGATTTCTATCCAGTTTAAAACACCCCAAAGACGTTCGTATTTCGGAGCGATCTTCCATGTTAGAGACAGCATACGATTTCCCTGAACGATGAAATCCTGAGCTTGTAGCCTCGTAGTCGCGAATTGGAAGATTTCGAGTACTGGTTTTAGGCTTGAAATTTACAAGCGTTAAAATGGTTTGATCAATGCTTAGATCTTTACGTTGTTTTTGGGTTGAAACCACGGAAACGCTATCATTGCCCACGTAAAGGAACTCCGTGAAGGATGGTAATCGGGATGAAGACAGCTCCATGCCGATGTAATCAAGATCTTTGGACAAAATAACAATTCCCCTGTCCGTAGTAAGAAAAACGTTTTTAGCAGTAGAGCCTACATCAAATATGTTAAGATTAAAACCAGTCTGATCAGCTAATTGCCTGCTGACTTTAATAGAACCGTCGGCTAGATCAACCTTCTTCACATTACCGTGTCCTGCGTCTGCAACAAATGCATACTCACCCTTAGGATCTAAAACAATAGATCTCGCGGATGAAGTCTCATCGTTTTCATATTCCTTAAAACTGAATAAAGAGGCGTCTGCATTATTCACCGGAACTACAAACTTGTTGATCAAACGTAAGGAATGGCAATCCTTTTGGGGTGACCAGCATCCAAAAAGGGCCAGGACAATAGTCATTAATGCTTGCCGTTTCATAATCATTCACCAGGTGTTGCCGTGTTACCGTTAATGGCCGGAAGCCGATATGCCGTTTGTAAACGACTGCCCCAATAGCCATCTACCCCGCCAGCCGCTAAGGTCCCCATTACTTCCTCCCTATCGCCCTATCCAGCAAATTCTTCGTTATCCTCTGTATCCTCTTATCGTCCTTCTTATAACCCAACGTATACTTGCCCCGATCGCCCTGGTTGTTCACCGGCGTCTGAAAGCCGGGCGGAGTCGACAAGGGAAGATTCCAGATACACGTGCCGGCGTTGAAAACAAAGTTGCCCTTCTTCGCCGTATACATCGTCAGGGCATGATCCTGAGGATTCTCATCCGCAAACTTGTTTGGCTGGATCTTTCCAACGCCCAATACTACCAGTGATGAATCTTTTTTCAATGGATAACCATGATACTCCCACCCCACCAGTTCCTTTGCCGTATCGCCTTCGTGAATACCGGTGCCCTCGAACATCCAATGATCCGTGTTTTGAAACACCACATCCGCAAAGCCTACGCCATAGGAGGTCGACCCCATGATCTCTTCTTCATCCTGCAGCTCACGCTGTGGCAGCCGGCCCGTTATGCGGTTTGGCCTTCCATCCCACGACGGATCCAGATATACCACGCCATCGATCGCATTGCCGCACAGGAACAGGAGATTAACTCCTTCGTCGCGCGCTGCAATGATGTTCTCATGCATTGTCGGCGTCCAGTATTCATCATGACCAACAGAAATGAACGCCTTGCTTCTCAAAAGACCCTTCGCGTCGGCGTGAGTATCGGTATTCGAAATGTACGTAACATCATAACCTTCTTTCTCCATCCAGAATGCCAGGGGAAATTCCCACATCAGGAACTCTCCTGAGCCATTCGTCACCGGGTTAAAATCCATCGGCAAACGGTTCACATAAAGGGCATACGGCCTGTCGAAACTGATGCGGGCACCATTTGTATTGATCCACGGCTTCTGACCCTCATCGTACATCGCGTGCCACGTCGGCCACCGGTTATATGCCTGCCAGGTCATGTCCGAACATTGAAACATCACATCGGCGTTGCGCTTGTCTTTAAGAATAAAAACCACGTACGACTGACTTCCATCGTTTTGTGCCGTAAGCTTTCCCAGATACACGCCCGTCACCCAATCATCGGGTATCACCATTTGGTAAGCTGTATCCCATTTACATTCTACCAAATTATTCTTGCCGGCGACCGGTACTGTTTGCGGCTTGCCCTGAAGAGTTCCGGCCGATTTTACCAGGCGACCGCCCTTGCCCCCGTAGTAACCCATCCTGTAAAGGTCGAGTGTGTATGCAGAAGCGGGATCAGTACTTACAAAAATGTTCAGCGTGTCACCCGCGTAATAACTGGCCTGCGAGCAAAAGCCTTCTATCTGCGGTCTCCGGCAAAATTCATGGTCGGGATACTCACAATATTTTTCCGGCACTTTGATAAGCCACGAATCCGTACCTTCTTTCTCGTTCTCAACCTGGATGATGTTCTTGCCCGTTCCGGTTTCTTCGATACGGGGACTGCATTGCTGCAACAACAACGCAGTCAATAAAAGAATAAAAATGCTTTTCATTTTATCGTCAGTTCGTTTCCTCCAGAGTATTTTATCGTTAGTAGCCCGCCGGCAGAAAGACGCTGCCATGTCCAGCCAGTTCCTGACGTCTTATTCTCCGCCAGTTTGTTTCCGTTTACCGTGATGCCCGATGGCTTTGTTTTCATTCGGATCAAAACAGTTCCCTGTGAATCGAATGTGCGCATGTTGATACCGGACGAGTAGCTTATTTTCTGAACCGCTGACGAAGAACGCAGCACATGATCCTGGTCCAGCGGAGCCCATTCGGGAATTGCTGCAAAGCCATCGAGGAAATGCCGGATGTAATCACTATACCCATCGCTAAACCAGCTGCTCGGCCACGTCGGCCCCACGCGCACAACCCCATCCGGATCACAGCTGTATGTTGCGTTATTGAAATACCGGTATGCTTTTTCCCTGAATGCCGCATCGCCCGTATGCTCGTACCACATGGCACAGATGGATGCGAATCGGGCTGTATGACTTCCCATCGGCTCGTAACACCATGTTTGTTCTTTGATGGCATCCATTCCTTCCGTACCGAAAGCCGATTCAACCCATGCGATCAACGATGGAACATCTACATGGATGTTCTTATCCAGGTCAGGATTGCGGATGAGGTAACGCGCAGTCTCCATCGGTGTCACCTGCTGTCGATTGACCTGCAGTGGATCGTTTGGAACGTCCTCGAAATACGAGTTCCACACGTACGTTTTCATGGGACCTTCCTTGGCAAAAAGCCAGCTCCACGCCGCATCCCGTGCACTTTGCCATGACTTAAGTTGTTCCGGCTTCGCAGGGATATGTGATTTGATCCGGATGAGCTCATCGAATAAACGGATCGGCTCTATCACGTTGGAACAGTAATCATCGATCGCTATGCCGTTCCGCGCGTTCAGGCGAAATGGCCACGGCGATTTTTCGTTTTTCGTGCGGTCAGTATTTTTTACATCCTGGATGTTCTTTGCCAGCGCATCAGCGCAGTGGATCGCAGCATTCAAATAGGTTGTATCCGATGTCACCTCGTAAAAAAGCAGGTAAGCGTATCCAAGCTCGCCAACCTTGTCGGGCTCGATGCCATGAAGTCCGTCGCCGCGCATGCCGTCGTGTTCCCATTTCGTAGCGCCGTAATACTCTTTTTCGAAAGGATTGCTGCTCGCGTATGGAACACTTCCCCACACCCAGGCCGCGGGCGTTGTACCGTGAGCAAGCTGATAGTCGAGCATTGTTTTCACAATATTGATATACGACTCATCTCCCGAATACACTCTGTAGCCCATCACCAGACTGTGAACCATTCCGGCATATACCATCGCAGGATTGTGCATCCAGTCCTCTCCTGTCTTTCCAGCCTTAAATGCTTCCGGCGATGATCCAAGCGGGCCTACGAAGCAACAGGTGACCATATAAAGCGGCAGTCCCGTCTTCGGTTCAATGGGAGTTCCCGATTTGATGAACTCACTTGCAATCTTACAAACATGATCGTATGCCGCTCCCGGTTTGCCCGGTTCAAACCAGGGGAGGATTTTTCCAGCCTTGTCATAAACTACCTTGTGTGCACCCAGGGAATCATGCTTCAGCATTGTCCTGGTCCCAGGACCGTCCTGGGCCAGGCATTTGCCAGTAAGGAAGGCGGCTAGCATCAAAAAAAATATTCTTCTCATTCAGATTACTTGAGTTACGTGCCTGGATGCATGAACTATTTCCATCAATTTTTTTATGATCTCGCGCGGACGAGGATGCTGAATCACATTTCTCCCGTACACAATACCAGCCACACCCTGCTGCATCAAACCCTTCGTGCGCGCCATAATTTCGTCGTCACCTGCTCTTCCACCGCCGCGTACCAGTACAGGAATTTTCCCGGCGATCTCCACTACCCGGTGATACTGACCAACATCATCGGTCGGGTCGGCCTTAATAATGTCAGCCCCGAGCTCAACAGCCTGACGCACCACCGGAATGATCTTCTCCGGATCCCCATTCACGCTGTACCCTTCTGATTTATCATTGGCCTTGAACACAAGCGGCTCGATCATGACCGGCATGCCGAAGCGCTCACTTTCTGGAATTATCTTGAGAATGTTACGAATACATTCTTCCGTTACTTCCGGCGCACCGGGCACGCTGAACAAGTTTACGCAAACACACGCCGCATCCAGCTTTACAGCCTGCTCAGCAGGATGTTCTATCATCAGGCTGTACGACTTCGGAAAAAGTTTTCTACCATACACGTTGGCGGTGTCGGTCCTGAGGACCAGCGCCGGCTTCTGTTTTCCTTTGATCGACTGCAGGTACACTGCCTGACCTGCGGTAAGTTGTACTGCATCCGGGTTCGCCTCCACTACTGTGTCAATTGCATCCTGGATGTTTTCAATGCCTGAAAGAAATGCGCCCTCTCCGAAAAAACCGTGGTCGATAGCAACATCGAAACATTTGCCCGAGTCGGGATTGAATAGCCGGTTTAACCTGTACTGCTTCATATCATGGACGTGAATCGTCAATCACTTTTATATCGAGCAGATAACAAAGGTGCTTCAGCTCTTCAACGTAGTTACCGTACGTCATAGCCAAATGCTGCGACTGCACATTGTTCAATATGCGTCCGACCGGTACATCCGTGTATAATTTAATACTCGGCCAGGGAGGGAGCGGTACGCCCATCTCAACCCACTGTGGTCTCTCCCGCCCTTCACCGGTAACGATGTGCATCTGGTATCCTTCTTTGGTTTCTGCCAGGCTGGCCAGGGTCATTCTCCCCTTTTTGAGGTTCGAACATTGAACAAGGCCGTCCAGCAGAACTGTTGACACCGGCTTGATCTGTGGTTTACCATCTATAAAATCCCATGGACAATAACCGTCCTCTCCTAACAGGATCCATTCAGGATGATGTTCGTAGTGTTCGATGAACATTGTTTGGCTATTACTCAACCAGCGCAGCATCAGCTCCGCAGTGAGGTTTCCAAGGTCATTTTCATCCACGTAAGGATAGCCTGCAGAATTTACGATAGATGCAGGTATCGCATGGGTAAGACCCATCTCTGAATCAATGCCCTCAACGCACTTATAGGAAAATGCATTGAACCTCTTTTCTTCACAGATCCGGATGGATGCCAACCCCATGCGGATGGCTTTCTCTATTACCTCAGACTTTGGTTTTCCATGCGGGTACTGCCAGTCTTTTGTGATCTCATTTATAGCCTTTGTTACGTCGCCGCCGGAAAGACTATCCATCTTTTTCTGCAGCTGAAGCATGTCGACACTCTCAACCTCCGGGCCCAGTTCGTTTCTCATACGCGTTACATTGTAACCGGTGGAATAAAGACCCATGTCATTAAATCCTATCATGCCCAAACGCGCTTTCCGCAAAGCCTTCATTGTTTGCGCAGCCTTGCCAAACTTCCTGATGTCATTGACATTCATGCGGGCATCGGGCGCATTGAAAAAATACCGGAACCGGATCCCCATTTGCTGCATCGGCAGCCGAAGTGAAGTGGAGCCAGCTCCTGCAGCGGGGGAAATAAGCGTTCCGTTTTCATCTGTAAATCCCCCGAAGCTATAAAGCACCATGGGTTCGTGACGGAATTCATGCAGCACACGAAACACACCACGTGTGTCTACCCAGTTAATGATGTTGATAATGAGAAAATCCCAGGGCTTTGCCTTAAGTTCGTTTATGGCTCGTTCGGGTTCGGTGGTTTCACCAAATACCGGAGATGTTTTGACAAGTCGTACTCCATGCTCCTCGAGTTGCTTCTCCGCCCTCGCGCTGATCATGGCGAGATTGCCAGGTTCATAGAACATGGTCCCAAAAGAAACATATCCCGCTGTGAGCGGCGGAAGGAAATTACCTGTCATGTCAAAGAAAATTTAGGCTATAATAATCAACCCGGATGCCCCGACTACTTCGAGTATCCGAATTCGCGTTCCACTTCACTGATCGATTCTTCAATTATATCGAGACCCATGCCCGCAAAATGCTCGTCCATGATCAGCGGCGGCGACATCCTCAAAATATGACCTGCGGGTATCCAGGCAAGTCCTTTGCTGAATGCCTTCTGGTAAACCAATTTCCCCGCCTCTTCAAACGGCTCTTTGGTCAACTTGTCCTTAACGAGCTCAATACCCAGCAAAAAACCTTTACCCTTTACGTGGCCTACAATGGGGTGGTCTTCCACCATTTTCGACATACGTTTCATAAAGTAGTCGCCAACGGTTCTCACATTCTGCAAAATATTCTCTTCTTCGATCACCTCCAGGGATGCGAGCGCAGCCGCGCAGGCCATTGGATTGCCGCCATAGCTCGACGATGCCGATATCTTGTTCAAGGCATCTCCGTATTCTTCCTTCACTACCATTGCGGTTACGGGAAATCCGTTGCCAAATGATTTACCGAAAGTGATAATATCGGGAATAGTATTCCAGTGATTCATTGTAAGCCATTCGCCGGTACGTCCCATGCCGGCCAACACTTCGTCGGCAAACAGTAGAATGCCGTTCTTGTCGCACCACTTCCTGAGCTTTGGAACAAAATCGTCGGGCGGAAATATAGATCCCGCCCAACCCTGCGCAGGTTCGAGCACCACGCATGCCACATTTCCGACGGTGCCTTCGCGGATAAATTCCGTGTAGAAATTGATATAAGCATCCGTATCAATTTCGCCGTTTGCTTTTTTGAACAAAGGTCTGTAAGGGTCGGGCTTCGGGATCATGTAAAACCCCGGCAGACGAGTTGGACCGTAGCTTTGCACGTCGGCGCGATACATCTGGGCAGCGCTCACGGCACCCATGGTCTTGCCATGAAAGTCGCGGAAGAACGCCAGGAACTCGTGTTTATTCTTGATCGCCCTCGCAGCCCGCAACGCTGCTTCTACCGCTGTGGTACCGTCGCTGTACAACTGGATGGCATTCAGGTTTCCCGGTAAAATACCTGCCATCTTTTCCATGAGCTTTTCCTTCACCGGCGTGGAAAAGTCATGACAGTTCATCAGGCGTTTCGCCCAATACGCTACTGCCTCGGAAATTTTCGGGTGACAATGACCCAATGACGTAACGTAGATCCCGGACGAGAAATCGAGATAACGATTACCATCGACATCGGTGAGCGTAATACCGTGGCCTTCGCTAAAACAAACGGGGAAAAGTTTTACCTGCGAGCTCAACCCCTTCATATAGCGCTCGGTATTGCTATGCATGCGCTGCGATTCAGGGCCGGGTAGAGAAGTATTTATTTTGGGAATTCCATCCGCACTTTCGCGCCACCAGTCCTTTATATGAGTAGCTGTCTGCTGGATCACTCCAGAAATGTTAATTGATTATCGAAATATTCATTGCGCTGTAAGCTGACTTTACATCAGCCGGTAACTCATTGTCCGTGATCAATGCCTTCAGTATCGATAGCGGTGCAAACTTGACGAAAGAGTTCTTTTCGATCTTCGATGAATCGCACAAGAGATACACCTCGTCAGCTGACGCCGCAATCTTTCTGGAGATGGCTGCTTCTTTTTCATCATAGGTAGTCAGACCGCGTTGGAGAGAAACGCCATCGGCTCCGATAAATGCTTTGTTGGCGTGATAGTGTTCGAGGGTGTGTTGAGCAACCAATCCGAAAACTGCCTTGCGCTCGTGATCAATTTCTCCACCCACCAGGTTCACGCGAATATTAGGATGACCGAGGAGTTCACTTGCAACCGGAAGCGAATTGGTAATCACTGTCAGATTGTTGAATTCCTTAAGATGAGCCGTTAGATAGAACAGTGTGGATCCGCTGTCAATGAAAATAACATCGCTCTCCTGGATCTGCCGCATGGCAAGTTTCGCAATATGTTCCTTTCGCTCACTATTGATCAGAGCCTTCTCATCGAAAGAAAAGAGTTTCTTCTTGTTCTGCGGTTGCAGCTGGATCGCACCCCCGTGTTTCCGTACCAGTAAGCCCTCCTTTTCCAGCTGGATAAGGTCGCGCCGGGCCGTTATGGCCGACACCTGGAACGCGTCAACAATGTCGACGACCTCAACCTGCTCGGTGGCCTTGAGTTTCTGCACGATAAAGCGTTTCCGCTCTTCAAACCTCATATAATGATCGTTTGTACATCTTTCGATCAAAAATACTCAAAAAATATCACCATTACGAACTATAATTGATAAATTTGATCAGTAACGATCATATATGATCAGTTAGGGAATAGCTCTATATATATAGTATGTCGGGAAAGGATCTGCGTCTGGAGAAGCTGTTTAGCAAAGGTGAAAATGCCGTCGTGGTTGCCATCGATCATGGGATGTTCGATGGACCTATTCCCGGGATGCTCGACCTTGTCGAAACGGCTAAGAAGATCAACCCTCTGGTTGATGCCGTGTTGCTAAGTCCCGGAATGCTGCGTCACGTACGCGGCATTTTCGGTCACAAGGGTGCGCCAATACCGATCGTCCGTCTTAACTGGAGCTCGGTCTATTGCTTTCACTGGAAGTACAACGATGCAGCAACCGTTATCGCTTCACAGGTTAAGGACGCAGTTGCCGCGGGTGCCGAAATAGTGCTCGTGTCGCTGACGCTTCAAACCGGAAGTGAAGAGCGGGATGCGAAGAACGTTGAGATCTATTGTAAACTGGCGAATGAGGCAGCCGCCCTTGGAATACCCGTAGTTGGAGAATTTTTTCCCGCACATTCCGACAAGCTCACACCTGAAGAGCTGCATGAAAAGGTGTATACGAGCTGCCGCATCCTCGCAGAACTTGGCACCGATCTTATTAAGACATTCTACACGAAGGATTTCAGGAAAGTGGTTCAAAGCGTTCCAACACCAATTCTTGGCCTTGGTGCTGAAAAAAAACCCACACAACGCGAGGCACTGCAGTTGGCGGCAGACGAGATCGCCGATGGCGCAAAAGGAGTTGTCTTTGGGAGAAATGCCATCCAGGTCAGGGATCCATTCAGTTTTCAGGCTGCCTTGTGCGATGTGGTCAAGCAAAAACTGACGGTTGATGATGCTGTGAAGAAATACAACATCGCCTAGATAAATCCGGTGTATGAAGAGCGACCTTTTTATTGGCATCGATGCAGGAACAACCTCGGTGAAGGGCGTTCTGACAGATGCGAATGGAAACGTGGTTTCAGAAGCTTCACGCGAATACACCCTGGAGACCGGCGGCGTGACGTGCGAGCTTGAAGCAGAAGTATACTGGGAAAAGACAATATTTGTTATCCGCGACCTCCTTGGTCGTGGCCGCGCTGAAAAATATAACATCCGTGCACTTTCATTCTCCAGTCAGGGCGAAACATTGATCTGTGTTGATCGCCAGGGGAAACCGCTAGGCAAAGCCATTGTCTGGCTTGACAACCGTTCCACGGTTGAAGCCAAAGAAATTGAGGATCATTTCGGTCGTGAAGAGATTTGCAGTAGAACCGGTCAGCCGCACGTTCAGCCACTGTGGCCTGCCACGAGATTATTGTGGCTTCGCAAGAACGACCCATCGCGATTTCGGAACACTCATAAATTCCTTCTCGTCGAAGACTATCTCATCTTCCGTTTCACTGGAAAATACATTACCGAACAAAGTCTCGTTTCCTCAACACTCTATTACGATATCAGGGCAAGGAAGTGGTGGAAGGAGATGCTCGACTACCTGGAGATCTCCGGAGAAATGCTGCCGGAGGTTCGCCCTTGCGGGACTTCGCTTGGAAACCAGACCGAGGCTGCGATCTCTGAAACGGGATTGCCGGAGGACATCCTGATCGTTACTGGCGCTTACGATCATGTCGCCGGCGCCATTGGAGCCGCGAATTATGCAGAAGGCACAGTCAGCGAAACAACCGGGTCGTCCATGGCAATGGTTGTTACACTCGACAAACCGATCGACAACTTTTCTCTTGGCCTGCCGATGCAATGCCACGCCATCGAAGGTAAATACCTGTTGCTTCCTTATGGCCAAACCGCGGGGCTTGTCCTCAAATGGTTCAGGGAACAGTTTTGCGGGGATGAAACCTATGACGCACTTATCTCCGATGCTGCAAAAATACCCGCCGGCGCTGATGGCCTGACCATGCTGCCGCATTTGTCGGGCTCAGGATCTCCGGAGTTTGAAGCGAACGCTAAAGGCGTCGTTGCCGGATTATCATCGGCTACCACGAAAGCACATTTCACCCGCGCAATCCTCGAGTCGATTGCGTGCATGATAAAACGCAATCTCGACGCTCTCGAAAAGGGCGGCATTTCAGTCAACGAAATGCGGGCCCTGGGCGGCGGTTCCAAAAGCGACCTGTGGAATCAAATCAAAGCAGACCTGACGAACGTAAAGATCGTCACTGTAAAGGGCCAGGAAACGTCCGCTATCGGAGCCGCCATTCTCGCAGCAACGGGGGCAGGAGTATTTCAAAGTATCTCATGCGCATCGCAAAAGATGGTGACGTTCAGTCGTTCGTTCACTCCCGATGCTACCGCGCACCACGAATACCGGCGGGTGTATCAGCGATACGTTGCCTTGTCTGACCAACTTCAAAACTACTGGCAGTCATGATGCAAAGCATACCCGATACGGCCGTATTCGTAATGTACCTTGGCGCCATGTTGCTGATCGGTCTTTTTGCCGGAAGGAGAAAGAAGAGCACAGCTTCGGAATTTTTTATAACCAACAATGCATTGCCGTGGTATGTTATCGGTTTTTCGTTCATCGCGGCAACGGTAAGCTCACAGCAGCTGATCGGCTCCGTCGGGTTCGCATATCGTCACGGTCTGGCGGTCGCTAACTGGGAATGGCTTAACGCATTTGCAATTCTGTTGCTGGTATTCATCTTTATCCCACTCTATATCCGGAAGAAGATCGTAACGATGCCACAATACCTGGCGCTCCGCTACGACGATAAAACGCGGAAGCTGTTTGCATACATTACGCTGCTCACTTACATCTTCGTCAACCTTGCGGGGATCATTTACTCGGGGGCGTTTGCGATCCACAGCATTTTCGGCATACCCTTTCAGGCCAGTGTTTGGGGACTTACACTGTTTGCCGGAGTGTTCACCATTTACGGAGGCATGGAGTCCGTCGCATGGACCAACGTTCTCCAGTCGTCTTTGCTGCTTCTGTCGGGCATAGTTGTTTTTATGCTGGGAATGTCGGCGCTGCCTTACGGATGGGATCAGATGCTGGGTGATGGCGACCGTGCACAGTTGATACTCCCCTCCTCTCATCCTCACCTCCCGGGAACGGGCTTGTTCGTACTTATGGTTTCGACGAACGTGTGGTTCTTCTGCACGAATCAATCTATCAATCAGTCGTCTCTCGGCGCTAAAAATGAATGGCATGCAAAGATGGGAGTCATCCTGGTTGGCTTCCTCAGTTTGTTCGTTGCCGTTGCCGATGTGTTTCCCGGGATGATCGCATATGCGCTGAATCCTGATCTGGAAAATCCAGACGTCTCCTACATATACCTCATCAATACACTTGCGCCTGCAGGGTTGCGCGGGTTGCTATTTGCTGTTCTCTGCGGTGGAGCGATCACAGCCATCGAGGCATTGGTCAATGCATCGTCGGCGATCCTGACGCTGGATATCTATCAGAGAAGATTTCCGCAGACGGACCAGAAAAAACTTATCAGAGTTGGCCGTATCGGAAGCCTGTCGGTGCTGGTACTTGGTGCATTGTGGGCGCCCGTCGTGTCGCGCTTCGAATACATTTTTGCCTATTTCCAGGAATGCTGGGCATTTATCGCCATTCCGGCGGCCGTAATTTTTGTTATGGGAGTCTTGTGGCGGGGAGTTACAGCAAGGGCTGCATGGCTTACGTTGTTGCTTTCCTTTCCCATGTTACTGGTTCCGTACGTATTGCGCGAAGCAGAGGTGCCGATGAATGTATACCATGTTGCGGGCATCGTGCTCGTGTTTACAGCCTTGTTTTGCTGGGTGGCAAGCATCGTCACGCGAAACGGGTCGATCGGATCAACTGAGTTCGTATGGAAGACGTCGATGGCCCGGGTTCCTGAAGAGTTGATTCCCGCGAGTTATCCCTGGTATTACCGGGTGTCTGTTTGGGCGGTTGCCATGGTTATGGTGTACGTGATCTTGTACACCGGTATTGGATGAGTAGACGGTAAGTGATAATAGTAATGTAAAGTTTAATCCTAATGAAGAAGCATATGCGAAGAGTTTTACTGCTGTGTTGTTGTCTTGCGGGGTTCACTCTCTCTGCGCAACAACAAACTGTTACGGGAAAAGTAACAGAGGGACCAGGTGGCCCGGGCCTCCCCGGAGCATCGGTGGTAATTAAAGGGACATCAACAGGTACGTCTACGGACGTGGGTGGAAATTTCACTCTGAATGCAAGTAGCGACGACGTCCTTGTGATCTCCTTCATCGGTTTTGAAACCCAGGAAGTTCGGGTAGGCACTCAATCCGTCATCAATGTCGGATTGGTGGCTTCGGCCGATCAGCTTGCCGAGGTCGTCGTCATCGGGTATGGAGAGCGGGAACGAAAGGATCTGACTGGCGCCATCTCCTCGGTGGGCAGCGAGAATCTTTCGAAGAGCGTGTACATGAATCCTGAGCTCGCCATGCAGGGACGCATGACTGGCGTATTCGTCGGAAGCACCGGTGGCAATCCCAACGCGAGGCCTGTTGTAAGGATCCGCGGCGTTTCAACATTCAACAATGCCGAGCCACTATACGTAGTCGATGGTGTTCCATTGATGGAGTTCGGCGCGGGCCTCGGCGGTGTGGAAGGCGACATTCGTGGAGGGCAGAACATTCTCAACATGATCAATCCTGGCGACATCGAATCGATCAGTGTCTTAAAGGACGCTTCCGCATCTGCCATCTACGGCTCGCGTGCTGCCAACGGCGTTGTTCTCATCACCACCAAGCGCGGCAAGAAAGGCAAGCCGGTCGTCGAATTCAACGGACTGCGAGGTGTTCAAAATCTGCCGAAGCAATACAAAACGCTCAACACCGCCGGATATACATCATTGTACAATGAGATGCTCAACAATGATTATCTGTACAGAACACAGCAGGCGCCCAATGCGGATCCGACAGCGCCATTTGCATGGGATGATCCCTCTCAAAACTACTTCAATGTTTTTAATCCCAACAGTACCGACCCGTACTACAAATACCTGGGCAACAGTCAAACGTACGACTGGCAGAATGCCCTTATCAACAAGAATGCTGTTATTGAAGATTACAGTGTAAGGGTCTCCGGTGGCAGCGAATCCACCACTTACTACATCGGTACCGGCTATTCGCGAACCGAAAGTCCTCTTGTTCAGAACTACAATGAGCGCTACTCGATCTCAACCAACGTACAGACAACTATTTCGAAAGTCTTCGAAGCAGGGTTGCTGATGCGTACAACTTTTCTGAAAGCTCTCGACAACACCGCCGGAAATCTCGATCTGGCAGCACGGGTAAGCCCCTGGCAACCTATCTACGATCCCAACGATCCGACAGGTTTCATGCGGTCTACCGATGTTGCCTTCGAAGCAAATCCCGACTTTGATCTGTCACTCGCCGATCCGGGAGCATTCATGAACTTTGTTGAGGGCAGCGACCAGTTACGTCCATTCGGAGCGGAGACTTCTTCCAACTTCTTCGCGCAGATGGCCCTGATGAAAACTGATTATTCGTTGCTGAAGAATTTCGGAACTCTGTATCTGCAGGCTCAACCGATCACAGGACTAAAGATCCGCGGCGGTTTAAGCGTGGATTATACGAACAACATCCGCCACGACTGGAATTACGCGGTACAATCTGCACGATTCTCGGAGACTCCGGAGAATCCTTATGCAAACCAGGACGGCCAGGCAGTCGGTTTCCTGAATGAGCGGAACACCCGGAATGTTAACATGGTCATGGACCTGACCGTCAATTACAACAAAAAATTCGGCGATCATACCATCGACGTGCTGTTGAACAGTTCAAATCAGGACTTCAAATACTACTTCAATCAATTGAGTAGTCCGCAACGATACGCAGAACGACAGTTCCAGTCGATCGGTGGCCAAAAGAGATTCACCGATGGTCAATCGGCAAGAGATTTCAAAGCCATCCAGGGTTATGTGGGACGGGTAAGCTATAACTTCAAGGAAAAATATTACCTGGACCTGTCGGTAAGACGCGACGGATCATCGGAGTTTGCCCCGGAGAACAGGTGGGGGATTTTCCCTGCAGTATCGGGGGCATGGCGATTGAGCTCTGAAGAGTTCATGAGCAACATGCAGTTGTTCGACGACCTTAAGCTGCGTGCAGGTTATGGAGTGCTTGGGAACTCATTCAGTACCGGCGTGGGTTACTCTCCGTTCGCCTATCTCTCGTTACCTAGATTCACGCCCGACTACTCACTTGGATCCGGCAACGGCGATCCGATCGGTGTGCAGCGCTCAGGCGCATACCTTGGGTTCCCGAACGCCAACCTCACCTGGGAAAAAGCAAAAACGTTCAACGTTGGATTCGACGGAAGTATGCTCAACAGTCAGCTTCGCTTCACCATCGAGTACTACAACAAAGTCACCGACGGAATTATCCAGGGGATCAACCTACCGGCTAATTCGGGGATAGCGACAACGATACCATACAACGTTGCTGCCGTAAGGAACTCTGGGCTCGAACTTGAGGTCGGTTACAACAAGCAGCTGGGAGACCTTCAGTTCGGAGTTTCAGGAAACCTCACAACCGTCAAGAACCGGGTAACGAAACTATACCTTGGAATTCCAAGATATGACCTCGGGATTGTGGAGGGCGAATCAGTGGGATTCATTTACGGATATAAAGTAGGCGGCATATATCAATCGCAGGCAGAAGTTGCTGCCAACACCATTGAAGATGCCGCTGGTGCCAATCCGCAGCCAGGAGATATGTGGTTCCAGGATCTGTATGGCGCACCCGCCGAGGGACAACAGTTCAAAAGCTCCACACCCGACGGTGTTGTTGACAACTATGACCGAACTAACATCGGTAAAACAGTTCCGAGCTTCTACTACGGACTGAACCTTACCGCCGCGTTGAAAGGTTTCGACCTGTCGATATTCTTCCAGGGGATCGGGGACGTGCAAAAGTATAACTACGTGCGGGCGGCTGGTGAAAGCATGTCGGGACGGGGTCTTAATTACTGGACAACAACCGACAATCGCTGGACACCGGAGAATCCATCGACCACTATGCCCAGGGCTATCTACAACGACCCCAACGACAACAACCGGACTTCGAGCCGGTTCGTGGAAGATGCAGGATTCCTCCGCCTGAAAAATCTGCAATTCGGATATTCATTGCCTTCAACTATGAAATTCGCCAGCAGGGTAAGAGTTTATGCAAGCGCAACCAACCTGTTCACTGTAACGCAATGGACAGGGCTTGATCCCGAGAACGACGAGATCCCTCCAACACGTGTTTTGCAATTGGGTTTAAGCGCATCATTCTAAAAGCAAACGGTATGAAAAATATAATAACAAATAAAAGTATAGGACTCGCCGTTATCGTCTTCATTGTTTCGGTGACATCCTGTAACGATAGTTTTCTCAGCGGACCAAAGCCGCAAGGTCCTACCGAAGAGGACTTTTTCAAAACACAGGATGATTTTGAACGTACTGTTTACGGCATCTATGCAAAGATGAACGGGTGGTACGCATGGAACGGCGGGGTACAGGGAGTGAACGGCGGTAACACGCCCAACTTTACTATGTGGACCTTACCGGGAGACGATGCGACCACCACTGCCGGGGGGCCATACGCCGCACCGGAAGCGTTCGGAACGTTACAGGCTTCGAACGAAGTTGTGGGAAGGTTCTATAATGTAGCTTACGAAATCGTTTCGCGCGCCAATGTTTTGCTGGAAGCGCAGGCCGATGAGCAGGGTGTCTACCAGACACCTGGACGAAAGGACGCACACAAAGGTGAAGCATTGTTCCTGAGAGCATATGCGTTCTTTAACTTATGGAATTTCTTCGGTACAGCGCCGCTAATTACATTTCGTGTGCGTGAGACCTCGGAAGCTTACCTGCCGCCGTCTCAAGGAACGCAGTTGCTCGACCAGGCAATTACTGATCTGCGCGAAGCGGTTACGCTTCTGCCAGACTCATGGGACGATGCCAACATTGGACGGGTAACGAAGAACTCAGCCCGTGGAATGCTGGGTAAAGTTCTTGTGTTCAGAGGCACGGTGAACGATGCTGCTGCCGATTTTACGGATGCCATCCAGTCGTTCGACCAGATAACGGGCGCATCGCTGGTAGCAGACTTCAGTGACAACCATGCTTTCGATACTGAAAACAACAGCGAGTCCCTGTTCGAATACCAGGCAAGTCAACCGAGCTTCGACAACATCTGGCTGCCCGATGAGTTCAATACGACCGACGGAACGATGTCCACCGCTTCGTATACTGCGTACGAGAACATCAACAACTTTGGCTATGGCGGCGCGCAAACAGTGGCGACGCAAAAACTCGTGGACATGTTCGATCCGGGCGATCCGCGCCTTCCTCTTACTGTTGATCCAGTGACCCGTGAGGTTAGGAAATATGTTTTACGCGATCAGAAAAATCAGGTAGGCGCGTCTTCGGTTAATAACCCGAGAATACTTCGCTACGCCGACGTTTTGCTATTGAAAGCGGAAGCAATTATCCGGTCGGGCGGATCAACGGCTACTGCCATCGGGCTGATCAACCAGGTGCGGGCACGTGCCCGGAACATGGGCGGTGGAGCGGAGCCTGCAGATTTCAATACCGGTGAAACCAGCGAGGATGTCATCAAGCAATGGATAAGGGACGAACGCTTTCGTGAGCTGGCATTTGAGGAGGCCAACCGCTGGTGGGATGTCCGTAGATGGGCCATGGCTGGAGAGATCACATTGAACAACGCGTTCTTCGATTCAGACAATGCAAATTTCAATTTTGAATATCCAACCAACCTGAATTTCCCGATCCCACTGAGCGAGCTTGAGCGAAACCCCGAGATGCATCAAAACGAAGGGTATTAATATTTCGTGATGAGAATTGCTGCTCTGCTATTTATGATCCTGTGTCTGCTTTCCTGTTCAAAGGAAAAGCAGACATCCTGGATCATCTCCTCTCCTGGTGACAAGATCACGGTGACGGTTCTTATTGACAGCAGCCGGATATTTTACAAAGCTGCGTATTCAGGTAAGGATTCAGTCGACGTGATCGGGCGATCGAGACTTGGCATAGTGCGCAAGGATCAGTCGTTCGCCGAAAATCTGAAGTTCATTTCGGCGACTACGGATAAAACGGTTGAGGAGGACTTCGACATGCTGACCGGTAAAAGAAGTCACTGCAAGCAACGTTTCTCGGAGCGCGAGTTGACCTTTGAGAATGAGAACGGGAAGCATCTAACGGTTGTCTTTCGGATATGTGACACGGGCGTAGCTTTCCGCTATCTCTTCCCGGAAAAAGATACCAGTCGGTATGTTATTACCGATGAAATCACAGAATTCAATATTCCAGGCGATGGCAAGGCATGGATGCAACCGTACGAGAAACCCAACGAATGGGGCCCTGCCTACGAAATGGCTTATGTAAATGGAGTAAAAGCCGGCACGCCTTCGCGCGATGAAGGAGGATGGAGCTTTCCGGCCTTGTTCCAGGCAGACAATAACTGGATGCTGATCACTGAAGCCAATATCGATGGAAGTTTTTACGGAGCTCACCTGAAACAGAACGCCCCGAACGGGATCTACACGATCGCGTTGCCGCAACAGGATGAGGCACTCGGTCTTTACGACGTGTCGCCCGTCGGCAGTCTGCCATGGGCAACACCGTGGCGCGTGATCATGTCAGGCAAATCGCTGGGCGCTATCGTAGAGTCGACACTTGTGCAGGAATTGAGTGCGCCCTCCAGGGTAAAGGACGTAAGCTGGATCAAACCGGGCCGGTCTTCCTGGAGCTGGTGGTCCGACCACACAAGCTCACGCGACTATAAAAAAATGACTCCATTTATCGACTTTGCCTCTGAGATGGGATGGGAATACAGTCTCATTGATGCCAACTGGAACGTCATGAAAAATGGAGAGATCACTCAGTTGGTCAGCTATGCTAAATCGAAAAATGTAGGACTGTTCCTGTGGTATAACTCCGGCGGGCCTCACACAAAGGTTACCGAAGAACCCCGCGATATCATCAGCGACCCGGAAAAAAGAAAAGCTGAATTCAAAAAGCTGCACGACTGGGGAGTCAGGGGAGTGAAAGTGGATTTCTTCAACAGCGACAAGCCTGACATCATGCAATATTATCAGGATATTCTGAAGGACGCTGCCGACAATCAACTGATGGTATTGTTTCATGGCTGCACGTTGCCCCGGGGCTGGGACAGGACCTATCCGAACCTGATGTCGATGGAGGGAGTTCGCGGAGCAGAGCAATACTGGGATACAGTTTTTGCAGAAAATGCCCAGACACATCATACTATTCTTGCCTGCACGCGCAATGTGGTCGGCTCAATGGATTATACACCGGTCACCTTTACGAACAGTGAAGTGCCACACCTGACGACGTACGCGCATGAATTGGCCCTGGCGGTGCTGTTCGAATCCGGCGTTACGCATTTTGCCGATCGCGTCAGTGGATACAAGAGCCTGCCGGCGGAAGGGCGCGAATTTCTGAAGCGTGTTCCAACCACATGGGATGAAATAAAATTTGTGCAGGGTTATCCCGGAAAAGAAATGGTTATCGCCAGGAGGAAGGGTGATAACTGGTTCGTCGCCGGCGTGAACGGGGAAAAGAGTCCCAGGCAACTATCTATCGACCTGTCTTTTATTACTGGTGACTTTACGGCAATTCTTATCCAGGATGGAAAGACTGCAAAAGATTTCAACATCCAGGAAAAAGTCGATTATAAAAAACCGATAGACGTGAACTTACTTCCTCGCGGTGGTTTTCTTCTGCAGTTGATAAAACAGTAGCTTATCGTTGTTGCAGGCGATCACGTACACTTCTCCGCCGCGCGTATGCAACTTATCGATATAACGCGCCTCGCCGTTTACCAACATTCCGCTCTTTTGTGGTGAAAGCTCCTGCCACGAACTGTTCCCGTTTCCTAACAGGATCGTTCCCACCGATGCGTCATACCTTCCGAAGAGCGTCTCCTGCGAATAGGAGTTTCCCACCAGAATGATATCAGCGTTGCCGTCGCTGTTCACATCATCAACTTCGATGTCATTAACAGTGGATATCTGTGCGATGTCCGGCATATCCACAATCTCAAAAGTTGCTCCGACCTTATTTATCAAAATGGCCGACTCCAGCTTGTAAGCGTTACCGACAAATGCTCCTTTCAGCATTTCGTCCGTAAACATCTCGCGGAAAGGCGTGGTCGCATACCGGGTGAACGTCTCGAATCTTTTCTTAATTGACGGCACCTGGTCGAGCAGGACGAGGCGGTTATGTACTACGAAACGATCCTTTTCCACAGCGTTGTAATACGTAACGACAGGATCGATAGAACCATTGTTGTCGAAGTCTTTCGCCCACAGTTGAACCGGGTTCTTTACGGTCGGTTTGAAATACGAGTTCTTGCCGGTGTTGCCCGCAAGGATGTCGGTGTAACCGTCATTGTTCACGTCGGCCGCTACGAGGCAGTTCCACCAGCCATTGGTATTTTTAAGACCCCATTGGTCCGTCGCTTCGGAAAATGCAGCGCCATTGTTCCGGAAGACACGGATTGCCTGCCACTCGCCGGTAAATAACAGGTCGATTTTTCCATCGCCATCGAGATCAGCCCATACGGCCGACGATATCATGCCTCCCTCCTGCAGGCCCGGGTTGACTGCAGCAGTGACATCCTCCAACTTCCCGTTTTCATTTCTAAGAATATAACTGCGGGGCGATAGTGGATAATGACCTTCATTGATCCTGCCCCCGACAAAAAGATCAATGTCGCCATCATTATCATAATCGGCAGGCTCGACACACGATGCCATAGTTTCGATTGCGGGCAGTCGTTGGGGATCATAGGAAAAATTTCCCTTTCCGTCGTTGATATAAACACGGTGAACTTTGGTAGCAACGTACAGGTCATTGTCGTGATCCCCGTCCATATCGAAAAATAGTGCATCCCCGGCTTCGCCGACATCCGCCGGAAATGGCTCGCTTTTGACAAACTCTCCGCTGGTCTGCTGAACAAACAGTTTAGATGGAATGCCATCCTCTTCACCAATAAAGAAGTCATCCAGGCCGTCACCGTTAACGTCGCCTTTGGCAAGGCAGGGACCGTTGCGCGACAGCTCGTGCATCAGAGTTCGGGTGACTTTTATATCCGGAGGACTTTTTTCACTATGAGAATAGTCGGCCAGTACAACCTGCCCCAGGTAAACTTCCGTCGTCCTGCCCGTCACAGGGTTACCGGCAAGGGCATCTTTTTTGGAATATTGAATCACCGTATCAGCAGAAAGGGCGTTCAGTATAATGCGTGAATTATCCGGCCATTGAATAACAACCGAATCTACCCTGTTGGACGTTCCTAACCCCGCGTGAACATAATTTTCCACCGTTGATTGAAATCCCCGGTATGGTGTGTGCTCGAAAAACTGGCAATGGCCATTCAGACATACCTTTAACTTTTCATTAAACGATCCATTGTCAGTATTCTGAAATCTGATGAAATGTGAACCGGCAAGTCCTCTTTTATTCAATTGATTCTCATACACGATCACCTCCTGGTCTATGTTGTTTGTCACTAAGTCCAAATCACCGTCGTTGTCGAGGTCGGCATATGCGGCGCCGTTGGTGAAGGTTGGTATGTCGAGTCCCCAATCGGTTGTCTTGTCTTCAAAAACAAGTGACTGAGTATTTTTATAGATCATGTTATTCAGCTTCACATCGGGGATATCTTTTTCAAGTTTTTCCAGCAGCTTTTTTCTCTTTGCGTCCGGTGTTCCAAACGGGCTACTTTCGGAGGCAAAGAAAATGAAGTCGAGATTGGTGATATCTTTCCGGTAACCGTTTGCGATAAACAGGTCTTTCCATCCGTCGTTGTCGAAGTCGGCAAACAACGGGGCCCAGCTCCAGTCAGTCTGAGCAATGCCGGCCTCGAAGGCGATCTCGCTAAACAACACCTTGTCACCGAATACTCCGCGGTTAAGCTGCAGGGTATTGCGCATGTATTGCGGTTCGTAGCCAAGGTCGAGAGACATGTAAAAGTGATCGTAGTTTTGTCCGGGAGTCATTAATTTTTGACGGGCGTGGCCTGGCGGCAACATGTCCACGACGACAATATCCTGTAATGCATCGTTGTTGAAATCGGCGATGTCGACGCCCATACCATTGTGAGCCTGGTGTTTCAGGAAATCAGCAATCCTGTTTTTAAACGTTCCGTCCTGCTGGTTGATCCATAACAGATCATTCGACATGAAATCGTTGGCCACGTACACGTCCGGCCATGAGTCGTTGTTGATGTCACAGATCCCGACACCGAGGCCGTAACCTTCGATCAAAATTCCGGCTTCTTTCGAGACATCGGTAAACGTGTTGTTGCCGTTGTTTCGATACAGTTTGTCGGTACTCGCGGCTTCACCCTTCGTACGTTTGGGCCGGAGATTGTTACGATTGAAAACTTCGAGCCAGTTGTTAACCAGGTACATGTCGGGATCACCGTCCTTATCATAATCGAAAAAGGCTGCCATGGTGCTATAGCTGTCGTCGGCCAGGCCTGCTTCTTCGGCCATTTCCTTGAATACGGGTATGCCATCCTTTACTCCCTGGTTAATGAAGAGCAGGTTTTTTCTTTCTGATTGAGAAACCCGTCCTGCTACACTAAGATGGATGTCCTGCCATCCGTCGCCGTTAATGTCGACTATGGAAACGCCGGTCACCCATCTGTCGGTTTGAACACCTGCCTTATCGGTGACATCGCTGAAGAGCAGGTTTTGCTGATTAAGGTACAGCCGGCTAGACACCTGGTTCCCGCCAAAGAACAGGTCCTGGAATCCGTCGTTATTGAAGTCACCGAGGCCTACCCCGCTGCCGTTGTAGATGTATTCAAAAAGAAGGGCGTTGACCGAGTCGCTGGTGGTGATTGTATTTTGAAAATCGATCCCTAGCTCGCTGCCGTTTCGGGCTTCGAAAAGTTCTGTTTTCTGTCGGGAGCAGGCAAAGAAGGTGCCTGAAAGGATGACACAGCTCACGAATAATTTCCCCACACTCATACGTCAATTGGCAAGAGTAAAGTTAAGAACAATCCAAAACAACGGGGTTATGTAATGGTGCTTTTCCAGTGACAATCTCGTAATTTACTTCTATGCAGCTTACGCTTTTTCTCCGTTCCCTTTTAAAAGACAAGCAGTTTACCATCCTCAACATTCTCGGCCTTGCCCTGGGTATTTGCATAAGTATCATCCTTGTTCTTATTCTGCGAAACGATTTCGGTTACGACAAATTCCATTCGAATTATCAAAAGATCTACAGGATCAGTGGTCATTATAAAACCGACCTGTTTGATTCGTATTGGGCGGGAACGCCGAGGGACTCCGGATGTATTAAGTATCAGCATCACGATGTCGAAAAAACGATCACTCGCATGTCCTATAGGACAAGACTCGCGTGAGCACGAGGTATTCTATACGAGCAAAGGATTGGCGAAGTGGACTGGATTCGGTGACTCAGCTTTCCGCACGTTTGAAGGCAAATTGAAACTTGTTTACTACTCCAGCGATAATCCGACGCTTTCCAGCCATTCTATCCATATAACATCTGCTATTTTTTGGCTGTCGAATTCATTGCCCTCCGTTGTCCCGGGGAACATGAAATTTTGCTCGATCCAGAACAACCTATACTTATCATTTGAAAGCCTGAAATTTCTGCTGCCAGCTCTTTTACTGTTCGTTATCGAATATCCTAGCACATGAGCGTCCTCACGACCGTACATGTTCTGTCCCCCAATGGTAAACGTAAGTTGAGATTCAGATGCAATTTTATTGCGATTAACAAGAATGCACTCAAACTTCCTTTCAGAATCATCTAAAACACGGGCCTTAACATTATCAAGCTGGGTGACCTCGTTTATATATCTGTTTAAACGAGATTTGATGTCAGCAAATGTCTTTTCCAAAAACTCCAATTTTTCAATTGAATCAAAGTCCCTTTCCACTCGATAATTCCTCGCCGCCTCACCAACGGATGGTTTGCTGAACACTTCATTACTTGATCTTCCCTCAATCACTTTTCTTATGTTCTGAACGACATCCAAAAATGCAGTATTTATATTCTCCCACGTACTGATAGCCTTTGCATCCTTTGGCAGAGCCTTGAATGCTTTGAATGGAGTGCTCAACCAGTCGCAGGGCTCTAAAATTATTGGCACTATTGTAAGCTTGCCTTCTTGCTCAAGCTTCAGAGCATGTTTAAACTCCACTTCGTAGCAATAGCGAGATGCGATGTAATCTGGACTTACAAGTGCTAAAAAAAGGGAAGAATTTGAAATTTCGTTTGCAATTCTCTTGTCAATCCTATCGCCAGCAGAAATGTCGTTATCAACCCAAGCCGCGATAATATTCTCTCTTTGCAATTGTTTTAAATGTTTATGCAGTAGATCGAGCATCTCGACATCTTGGTGACTGTATGATATAAACGTTTTCATTATATTGTTCAGAATTATCAAAGATATCAAAACTACCTTTTATTTTGGTTATTAACACGTGTTTGTTTACTACCTCTAATGAATTGACAATGAGCGATGATTACATTTATCGTAGATATAAAGAACTGAAAGAAGCTGGCATAAAAACTATGAACAAGCTTAAAAAGTATTTAAGTGAACATGACATCAAAGTCATACAAGTAACAGATGAATATCACACTATATTCAGGTTTATCTACCTTGGTCAGCTTTTTGAAGTTAGCATGTTTCACATGGCTGCAGAAAAGAATAACATTCCATTCGATTCAGGATATATCATAACAAGCACCGTTAAAACAAATGGCCAAATTGAAATTACTACGGAAATCGAAAGTCTTACTATCGAATTTGGATTGTCTGAGTATACATTGAAATTCAAAGTAAGATCAGAATCCGAAAGGACCGGCTTCGGTGGTTCACCGGTGGACGAATGGTATCATCACAGATTAATGAGTCTACCCAACCATTTGAAATTTCAACTCTAGGATAGACGTCCTCTATTAAAGATCACCGACTCATTCTATACAACGCTATCCTGAAACCTCTGTACGCACTCTTCTCCGCCGCCGGATTGCCCGCACGCGAAGCTGACCGTTCGCTGGCAGGACCACTCCCCCAGCTGCCGCCACGGTTTACTTTTCCGGAACCATGATCGTCGCGGCACCACTCCCAAAGGTTCCCGGATATATCGTACAAGCCCCATGCATTCGGTTTTTTCATTCCAACATTTCTTGGACCTGCGCCACTCCCGATTCTCTTCCCTTCATAGCCCACTGCGCTATTAGCACTGTACCAGGAAATACTATCCAGCGGCAGGTCGCCCGCATATGTGGCCGTCGTGGTTCCTGCGCGACAGGCGTACTCCCACTCTGCCTCCGTTGGTAATAAATATCCATAGTCCTTCGGTATGATGTTATGAGATCTATGAAGGTCCGTAAGTTTCTTACAAAATTCCATTGCATCGTGCCAGCTTACAAAATACATCGGCAGCTCGTCGTTGTCATTGGCCATGATCTTGTCAGGGTCGCCTGCGTCAAAATTCATGAACTCACGAAGCTTTTGCTTCTTACCCCGAAAGTCGTACACGGTCTCATCCTTCAGCATTCCAACAACGTGTTCCCGCAGACTTTCACCCATCACCGCTTTCCATTGACCGATCGTAACTTCCGTTTTTCCCAACCAATAGCCTTCGGCAATTTTTACAGCGTGTTGTTTACCTTCATCGGCTTTCCGGCCGGCCTCGGATCGCGGGCTGCCCATCATGAATTCGCCTGAAGGGATCCACGCCATTGGAAGCATGGTTCCGTCGGCCAGTCGGCAATTCCATGCGCTGCCCTCGACGGGATTACTTTGAGTTGTGAATCTCCGGTCATCAAGCCAATCTAAAAGCCGTTGCATCCAGTCTTGTACTGCCCCCTTGTTTGTTTGTCGCACACCAAATCCGTGACCGGCATTCGAATAGATGTGAAGCTCCGCGGGTACGCCGGCCTGCTTGTACTTAAGGTAAACCTGGGCAAGACCTTCGGCTATATCTGCCCGGTCGCCATAACCCCCAAGCAAAAATACAGGCGGCGAATTCTTTGCTACTTCGAACCGCCCGGAATTACCCGGATAAATGAGTGCCTGAAAAGCCGGACGTGAGCTTGCGCGTTCAACAATGTCGTTGGCGGACTGATCTCCTCTATCGAAATGCATCGCCGACAGTGCAGCAACTTCACCGCCGGCTGAAAATCCCATTACGCCGATCCGGGCGCTGTCTATTTTCCACTCGCCAGCACGAGTGCGAACAACGCGGATCGCGCGCTTGATATCTGCCAGTTCGTGCTCGTCAATAGTGTATGTTGAATTAACATCACGGGAAAGACGATACTTTAAAACAAAAGCTGCGATGCCCCGGTCGTTTAACCACTTCGCCGGATTATATCCTTCATGATCGATCCATAATTCCCGGTGCCCTCCACCGGGTGCAATGATCACCGCCGCTCCGGTCGCCTTTTCCGGCGAAGGAAAAAATGGAGTGATCGAAGGATTATGAATGTCCGACACTACATGGTCACCTGTTTCAGCCACCCTTATTTTTTCCGGAATAGTCTTGTTGTTCTCAGACCCCGGAGCTCCGTTTGGCCAGAGTGGAATTTCTTTCGGTTGTGCTGCCTGATAAAAGAAAGCAGGGACTCCATTTACTCCTGGTTTCACGGCGAACAACCCGCCGCTCAACGGGAACTCTTCCAACTTTTCAGGTTTAACCCACGCGCGGGCGGTGGTAATGTAAAGTGTTTCGAGTTTCTCACCGCCAAACGCACACGACGAAACGTTGGGAGCAGGAACATTTACCCGTTGAAGCAACTCGCCCGACGATGGATCAAAACGCGCGACACATCCTCCTCCCCACAGTGCTATCCATAGCTTTCCTTCCGCATCGATCGTCATGCCGTCGGGTGCTCCCATCCCCTTCGGTATTCGCACCGCCACCCTGCGATTGCTGATACTGCCCGTCGCGTCGTCGTAGTTGAACGCCTGTACTGTCATGGTCGGCGTATCGTTGTAATACATCGTTTTCCTGTCGGCCGACCAGACGATGCCGTTGGATATCGATACGCTGTCAAGCATCGTGTGAACGGTACCATCACGATCGAAGCGGTAAAGTGAAGCTCCTCTCCGTCTCGAATCGAGCGCCAGGGAGCCAACCCAAAATCTTCCCGACGGATCGCATTTACCATCATTAAATCTGAGATTCGAATCGGGCAACGGATTGTTCAGGAATGTAAGCTTGCCCGTTCTTGTGTCGAGCTGATGAATGCCGTTCTGCAAAGCGACCAGCGCGTCACCGTTCGTTGCAGGAACGACTGTACCGATCCGCTCGCCTACAGGATATTGCTTGTCGCTTTTGGAAACGGGATCGTAGATGTGTAACGACTTGCCCTCGATATCGACCCAATACAACTTCTTTTCGGTGGGATGCCAAAGTGCTCCTTCACCGAGGATCGACTTCGAATCGAGGACGAGTTCGGCAGTCTGTTCCGCCAGCGGTCTGAATGACCCTGCAAAGATCAGGAGCGCTACAAGTATGATTCTCATTAACTTCCCTTATCCGTCTTTTTGAGACATATGCGCTCAACTTCCAGCGAGTACTGTTTATTCAGTTCCGATGCGGGTATACCGTCACCGATCCGCAGCTCAACTCTTTCTGCGGCCGAAAATGCAGGTAAACTGTTCCCGGAAGCGGCTTTGAAAAACAGCGGTAAAAATCCAGGATAGGGCCGCGGCAAAAGTATCGCAGAATCCGGAACCAAGCTATTCAACGGTATCTCGATGTCCTGAAAAGTATTTGTCAGGGTAATCACAGCCGATCGGGCTGAGGCATCTGCACAGATAAAGATCACCTTTGCCTGGACCGGGGAACTGCCCGAACGCGCTCTAACAACTATCTTATCGAACGAATTGATCTCGTCTTTGCGTCCTTGCAGCTTGTCGATAAATGAATATTGAAAGCCCATCATCTGGACGCCGGTCAGATCGTTGCCGGTCATTTTCATTATGAGCTGACCGGCCTTTTCGCCGGTTATGTAGCTTGTTTGAAATCCTCTCCGGAAGGGCGGATATGTACGCACGGCCCTGTCGATAGTCGGATTATATATCTCCAGCTCGCCCTTTTCATCGGCAACATATGTCTTCCATGTTTCATTGGTGAAGTTGTCCCATGCAAACGGATCGCCCTTCACATTGCCGGGGAAAACCGAGATCTCTTTTCCTTTTCTCAATATGATCCTGTAGCTCAACATTCCGGCGGTAACAAGATCGGCCGGGACCTCTGCGGTGTATTCGAAGGAATTTTTTTTCACCATTGGAATACTTCTGAACTGGCCGCCCATTCGATTGATCTGCAGCACTGCCCGGCCTGTATCGATTCCTACGATCTTTGCGCTGACCCGGAACGGCTTGCCACCCGTGATCTCGGCAAACGGTTCATGATATAAGTACATCTCTCCCTTCGCTGGCCTGGGTGCCACAAATTCGTTGAGTCCGATGGGGCCTAAGTTCGCCGTCTTGCCGGAGAATTTTTTGTCGCTTGCAGACAAAAGATAGGTCCCCGGCGCAACGTGAAACCAGCTTCCTTCTGATGAGGTCGTAAACGGATTGTTATCATTCAAGCCCTTGATCGAGAAATTCGAGCCAAGGTCGGAAAGGGCAAGCTTCATGTTATTTGTTCCCCACTGAATACGGGTCACTTCCTTTTTCGGCGAAGCTTTTTCGAACGGATCGCGGATAAAGATCGCGTCGGGCATTACTTCCAATCGCCACACGCCATCTTCAAGCTTATCCAGGAAATATGCGCCTGTGCCGTCGTATGAAACAACGGAGGAATTGCCAACGCCGGCAATGTGTTGAAGCCTGGCGACGTTCGCCGGTTTGCCAGTCGTGGAACTGGAGTAATAAAACTCCTGGTCGGTAGTCATTTCACTTAACGACTCCCTGTAGCTAACCCTGAAAGAATCGAATACGCTGTCTGCCGGGTAGGTACCGTAATTCTTCAACCGGGGAACTTTATGAAAAACGCGGGAGGCAATCAACATGCTTATGGCCTTCGAAGGCGTATAGGCAAGATTGAGATAGTGCGTCTGGTACTCGGTATTGGCGTAGGCAATTGCCATGGGATCGTAAGCAAACTGCGTCGCCCATTGAAAACCGGCCTCCCGGAAAGCTTTCGCCATCGCGGGGTACATGCACGACTGCAGCAGATCGGCGGCATCAAACTCGTAGACCATCAGGGCCTTCTTCGAGAACGCCGGTATCGTATCGAAAGGGATAGTGTATTTATCTACGTGCGGCAGGTAATTTCCCTTTAAAGTATTGTTCGATACGAGGCCTGAAGGATACCACTGAAAGCTGAAACCATTCACGACAGAAGCGGCAACAGCATCGGCATAATACGGTCCCTGGCTGATGTTATAAAAAACCGGTTTATTCCATCCGGTAGACTTTATTGCGGCTGCAAGCCGGTTGATGTACTTGGTAACACCGGCTTTCGGTCCGCTATGACTTGGCTCGTTGTTTACCTCAACGGCGATCACATCCGGATCGTCTTTGTAAGCGAGCTTTGTATAAGGATTGGTATGTGTAAAGAATTGCCTCAGGTAATTATCCTGTGCCGCGATGGCTGAGTCGTTCGTGGTCAGCTTGCCGCGCCCGTAATGCCTCGAAAACCCGGGAACATTTTCGTCGCTTTCCGGATACCCATTTCCCCAAAAAGCGATCGGCGTGATGATGGTCTTAATATTTCTTTTCTTCAGCTCGGCGAGCAGGAAATCAAAGAGCCGCAGATGCTCGTTCTCGAGGAGGTTCCCTGACACATCGGATATTTCATTATCCCACACGTGTACCCGGAACGCATCGAACCCAAGGCGCGCCATGTGATAGACATCGTCGCGTATCGCCTGCTCAAGGTCTGCATTCAACGCTTTGTGCGCGCGGTAAGCATATGCAAACGGTGTGGTGTAGTTTACACCGTAGAACGATGCCTCGGATTTGTTAGCCTTCCATCGCATCACGCCGTCCTTATCGATATAAACCGGTCCGCTGTCCGACCTGTCTTTTTTAGATTGTGCAATGCAATTAATTGAAAGTATAGAAGCCAGTATCAGAACTGAAATAGAACTTTTGTATCTCATTTGGTTATTGTTACCTGTTATACTTTTGTTTCATGTAGTCAATGCCAATGTTCACATTTGCATTGAAGTCAAAAAAAGTACAGTTCTCCCATGAGGAGCCCGTGTTCCAGTAGTCGCGTATATTCGACGTGATCCACGCCGGTTCCCAATAAATGATACCATTTCCGCCACCATCGATCATCTCCTGCGTGATAGCTTTCATCATGTCGAGCTGACCTTGCGGGGTGTAAGGATAACCGGCTACCGGAGCCTGGGTGGAAAAAATATTGTTGTAACCGTCGTTTCCTCCACTTGTCCACGGATAGGCCGTCTCGAGTATCATCACCTGCTTATGGTACTTTGATTTGAACACAGCCACACGGTCAGAGATCTGCGACAGTGGAACCTCGGTGTGCCAAATCGGGTAATAGGAAAAGCCAATGATATCGAAGTCCGTAACCCCGGCAGTAACATTATCAAACCACCACTCGACATTTACAGGATTCGCGACATGCAACATCACCTTTGTTTTAACAGCCGACTGTGCCGATACATCCCTCACCGCCTTGATACCACTGTTTAAAACAACTCTCAGGTTATTCCATGATCCGCCGCAAACATTACACGACGGAAAACCCGGTACCGGAACCTGGTTGAACTCATACAACATACCGCAATTGATCTCATTGCCTATTTGAACGAATTCAGGCATCAAACCTTTCGCGTCGAGATACTTGAGCGACTTAACGGTGTAGTTATAAACAGAATCCCGCAGCACATTAATATCCTTCACGTCTTTCCATGCAGCAGGGATCTCTTGCGCACCCGGATCTGCCCAGATATCCGAGAAGTGAAAATCAAGCAAGACCTTCATCCCCTGCTTCCTGCTCTGATCTATTGCCCGGGCTACATCCACCAGATCGTTGTACATGTGCGGACCATCCGGGTTGTATACTTCCTTTGTCCAAACCGGGTTGTGCCAGATCCGCAGCCTCACGATGTCGTTCCCGTGCTCTTTAAATATCCTGTATGGATCGCGAACCGCGTTATTTTCTTTATACACACCTCCATGATCCAGGATCTGGTTTACGTAAGAAAGATCCGATCCGAAATAGAAAACCGTGTCGTCCGGGGAAAGCACGGTAAAGTCGGATGAACTTTGTGTTACCCGCTCGCCAACCTTGATGGTGATAGGGCCGCTCGTTGCCGCCGCCGGAACAATCGTCTCGATGGCGTTGTCGCTAACAGAGACGACCTGGGTTGCTGTTGAGTTGAACAGCACGGAAATATCAGAAGCCGACTCGCCGAAATTTGCGCCAGTGATCGTCACCGGCGTCCCGGGAACACCACGGAGCGGATTGAACAGCCCGATAGATGGCTCGGGAGGCGGGTCGGCCTCTTTTTTACACGACGTCAATAAGACCAACGCAAACAGAACCAGTCTTATCATTCGATATCGATCACAAGGCTGTTGATGTTGATTGTCACCTTGTGCGAGCCTGTGGCTCCGATAAACCGGAAGTTAGAGTCGCCTCCTCCTCCGTCCCCAAGATTGGCCGTGTCGACTGTTCCCTTCGCAAATGAGTTGTAACGCCATTGCTCGCCGTTCCAGTCCCATGCTGCCGGATCATTGTTGGCAAAGAACCTGAATATCGAATTGTTGGTAAAGTTCGTTGTCGCTTCAAACTTGCCGCCGCCAAGCCAGGTCAGGTTAACAGCATTGGCCGGTGTCCAGCTCTGATCGTCTCCAATAAGATGAAGTTTCGGTGCAGTAGCGGGTACAACGGTTATGGTCTTGTCGTTCAATGAGATTGTCAATTTGTAAATGCCCGACGCAGCCGTAAACTTAAAGTTCGAGTCGCCTCCGCCGCCATCGCCGAGTTCGGTATCTATTGTACCGCCGGCAAGTGTGCTATATCGCACCTGATCTCCGGCCCAGTCAAGTTCCTTGAAGAACCTGAATATATTGTTCTGGTTAAACTGTGCGATCACCTCAAACTTGTTTCCTCCCAGGCTCTTCATGGCAAGCACATCGTTGAGCTGCCACCCGTTCGGATCGCCGATAAGGTACAGTTGTTGCGATGGCTCGGTAGTAGCGACAAGCTTAATTAATTTATCGGGCAGAGATACCGTTACGATATACCAGCCTGTTGTACCTGTAAACAGAACATTCGAAACGTCGTCACCACTGTCGTCTACCTGGTCGCTCGTTTCTTCGAAGAAGTTCCATCCCCACTTCGCTGCATTCCAGGCCCGACCGGCAAAGATCCGGAATTTAGTATTTGCTTCAAGCATGAGCGTGCCTTCATACACCGCGGAATCGATACTCTTCAGCTCAAATGCATCGTCGAGATTTGCGGTCTGAGCTTTTACCAGGTACAAAGCCTCCGGAGGTGGCGGAGGTCCCGCCAGTTCTATCTTGATCGAGTTAGGCTGAAGCCCTACTGTGATGTTGTAGTCTGCGGTTAGTCCCGTAAACTGAATGTTGTTGTCGCCATCGTTACCCGTAACGAATTCTGCGGGAAGCGCCGACGCCGGAAAATTGCTGAAGCCGATCTCATTACCCGGAATACTCCAATCGGGCACCATAAAGAATCTGAACTTTCCGTTCGTCTGGAATTTTGCCTTGCCTGTGTATACACCCGGACTGGTGCTCGTCAGGGCAACTGCATTCGACCAGTTCCAGCCCTGTGCGTCGCCGTTGATGTACAGAGGCGGAAATGTCAGCTGGTAAGGTGTCAATGTGTACTTGAGCACGTTCGAGGTAGCCGGGAAGGAAATGTAATCCACCCACGACCGCACGCGTATCTCAACGTCGATCGGTGTGCCCGGTGAGGCACCATAAAGGATCAACGCGGAGTTGATGTCTTCCACGGTCAGGGTTTGAGAAAGTCCCTTGACCGTAATGATATCACGCGCTTTCGTAAAATTGTTGCCGGACTTATCCATCTCAATCGAATAGTTGACGGTCTTTCCACCGAAATCGGCTGCGGTCCAATTTAAAGCAGCAAAGGTCTGGTCGGCGTTCGCCTGTGTGAGAACAACACTCGAGCCTGTCGAAGCATCGTTCTTCAAAACATTCGGAGCTGGTTGCGTGCCCAGATCGATCACGTCTTCCTCGGGCTTACACGACCAGCACAATACGATAAGTCCAAGTATGAACAGGTTGACTAAACTTTTCATTGTCTTAAATCTTAGTTTGTCGTTAGACATTAATCTGTATAACCTTCATTCTGTGCGATCACACCATTGCCCTGCACGATAACAAAGTTGGGTATGGGAAATAGTTTCATGTGGGGCGCAGCCGCAGTCTTGCCACGGGCCAATGCATTCGTGATAAACGACCCGTTGCGTATAAGATCCTGGCGGCGCACGCCTTCTGCATACAACTCACGTCCACGCTCTGCAAGAAGCGCTGTCCTGAACGCATCGGTGGTCATCCCGGAAAATGCAGATACCCCTGCCCTTGCGCGAATCTGGTTTACATATTGATATGCCTCGCCTGGTCCCCGCTGTTCATTGATCGCTTCAGCAAGCAACAGAAGAACATCGGCATACCGGAATACCACAACGTCGTGAGGCTGTCCGGGCTCCGTAGGGGTCGGTTCCATATACTTTATCGGAAGTGCACCGCGCATTCCACTCGCCCTTGTCACCACCACATCGCTTTGATTGGTATAGGAAGCCAGTATGGTAGTGTTCCGGCGAATGTCATTAGGTTCGTACGTGTCGTAGAATGCCCATGGCATATAGTCTTCATTCCATCCAACGTTGCGCGGCGATATTCCGGGTGCCGATTTGAAATCACCGGGAAGTACTTCCTGCAACCAGAAGTTTGGTGAGGCATCGTTTGCCGGCACGGCATAAATGATCTCGTTGTTGCGTTCCTGGGTGAATACGTCCCTGTAACCGAGGGGACCCGTCAGCAATGAATAGCCCATCGTCAGGATTTCTTTCGCTGTTGCCTCTGCTTTTGCCCACTGCTTTGTGTGCATGTATATCTTCAGCAGAAGCATACGGGCAACGCCCTGTGACATCCGGCCCCAGTTCTCCGCATCACCATTGTATTTGTCTTTAAGATCGGGGATCGCTTCCTCGAGATCTTTCACCATGATCGCCACATATTCAGCGTCCGACAGGCGCGGAGTTGGTTCAGTGTCGGAAAGCGTTTCGAATTCCGTCTTTACGTTGAGCGGTCCGTAGAAATCATACAGCACATACATCAACCAGGCCCGCAATGTTTTGGCCTGTGCGATGTAGCTTTTCTTTACAGCATCGCTCACTGCCTTCGAGTTTCCTATAGCCTCGATCACTTCCGTTGCCTTGGCCACGTAGCTGACCTTGGGATAATTCGGTTCGTTACCACCCGTCCATGTCGATGAACCCCAGGTGAAATTGGTGAGCGGTCCTGAGTTCACCGCCGTGCCGTCGTTCGCAATTTCGTCTGTTGTGAGCTCCGAGCGCAAGAGATAGCTCTTAAGGTCTGCATTGTATAATGCCGCGCGCCATTGATCGGTTGCCGGCAAGCCGGGATCGGGATTGCCCCAGTTCGAAGTGAACGGAACATACAAGGTGATGAGCGCCGCGTTAGCGTCACCTTCCGACTGGTAGAAGTTTCCGGGTGTAAGCTGAGACTTAACAACGGTCTGCAGCTGCTCATCGCAAGAGACAAGAGCTGACAGACACATTGTCAAACCAAAGTAAACCAGTGTCTTTTTTATAGTAATGATTTTCATAACCATTTGTTTTTTTTCTTTTAAAAATCAAAAAGTGAGATTAACGCCCAGCGTTGTCGAAATCGCTGGCGGATAAGGATTCGGTGTATTATTAGCTGCAAGCTCCGGATCGAAGCCAGCGTAGTTGGTAAACAACGCAGCATTCTGCACATCGAAGAAGATCCTCGCCAGCCGGATATATTTGTTCGCTGCGAACGTATAACCCAACGTGATGTTCCTTATCCTGGCGAAACTGGTGCTCTTGCGGTAGAAGTTGTTGTTGCCGCTTGGATTGGACCCGGTATAAGCATCTGCTGCAACACCAGGATAAATGCCCTCGGGGTTATCATTCGACCACACGTTCTTGATGTCAACCAGTGTGTTTAATCCTTGCGGAACGCCGATACGCCCCGGGTCATAGAATCCAGCCAGGTCATTCAGCTGATAATTCTGCAGGCGGCCGTAAATAAACACGTCGAGATCGAGTCCCCTGTACCCGAACTTATTTCCGAAACCAAAGAGCCATTTCGGGTTTGCGTAACCCAGGCGAACGACATCTTTCACATCCAGAACGCCATCGCCGTTCACATCCTCGTAAATGATGTTGCCAAGTCTTGCATTAGGCATGTATGAGGGACGTTCGCTGTTGCTTTTGATAATACCAAGTGTACGCCATCCATAGACCACGTCCGTTCTGTCGGTGGTGCTTTCATATGGCTGAAGCGGAACGAACGGGTTCCGGGTAAGCCACCTGTTTGCATAAGTGGATACGTTGAATGATGTCTCCCAGGAGAGAGCGCCCTGCAGATTTTTTGTTGTCACCGAGAAGTCGATACCCTGGCGTCGTTGTGATCCGCCGAGGTTTGTATTGAAGCTGCTAACAGCATTGTTGATAGGCAACTGCGTCACTGCGAGTATGTCCAGCCTGTCGGCGCGGAACAGCTCGAGGCTTCCCGCAACCCGGTCCTTGAAAAGTGCGAAGTCGACACCGATGTTTATTGTTCTTACCGTCTCCCATGAGAGGTCCGGGTTTTCCAACTGTGAAAGCGACACGCTTGGATAGTAGGTGTTGCCGATCAGGTACTGTCCACCGGCCGATGAATACAACGCGATTGCATTCAAATTCGCGTCGTTACCTACAGTTCCAAAGCCCGCACGAAGCTTCAGGTCGGATATGACGTCATTGCCGGCAAGGAAATCCTCCGACTTGATCCGCCATGCGCCGGAAATACCGGGGAAGAATCCCCATTTTTTATTTGCCGCAAAGTTGCTGGATCCGTCGTTCCTTGCAGTGAACGTCAAATAATACTTCGACTTATAGGAATAGTTTGCCCTGAAGAACTGTGACAGTTTTATGAGGTCGGGTGACCGGTTCGAGCCGATGAAGTTACGCGCGATATTCGTTGCCAGTCCTATGTTGTCGTAACCGAGGGCATCGGTGAAGAATCCTACACCCTGTGCATCGAATCTTTCATCAAAGCTCTTGTAGTATCCCCCACCGGCAACTACCGACACGTCGTGATCGCCCAGCACCTTTGACCACGTCAGGTAACTTTCCGTAGAATAGTTGCTGACGCCAGATGTCGCTAACTGAGCGATACCTGTGGGAAAAAGAAAGTTCTGTGCTTTCGCGGGGACAAAAAGTTTTCTGTCCGCTTTCTGCTTATCAATACCACCAACCACATTCAACTTCAGATCGTCTGTGATCTTTATTTCAAGGTTTGGGTTTACAAAGAACCTGGTCGAACGCAACTTGTCTTTTATTGTAAGGAAGGCCGCGGGGTTAGTTATCTGTGTATTGAGCGTGCGCGTGAAGTTTCCATTCTCGTCGTAAACACCGAGAGCGGGAGAAAATGCGTAGGCAGCCTGAAGGGAGTTAAACTTCTCTCCTTGTCCACCCGCACCCGACGATGCGTTGTTACTATTTGTCTGGCTCATCGTCAGATTCACGGCAAGCTTGATCCGCTTACCAATTTTCTGTTCGATATTCATTCGCCCCGAGTAGCGGGCGAAATCCGAATTCTCTAGAACTGCCTTGTTGTCATAAAGATTGAATGCCGTATAGACCTTCGTCGCATCCGTCCCTCCCGACAGGGCGACGTTTTCCTCGTGCACTCTTCCATTACGCATCATCATCCCGAGCCAGTCGGTACCCACGCCCGCTGCCTGCATTTCGGCGAAGCTGAATCTTGGTGTGAAAACCGGATTGGCCGTAGAGTTTCCGTAAGGTGCAAGGTTATTGGTATTGAGAAACCTGTCGTACGACAATCGTACCTGTTGCTGCATGAACTCTGTGGCGTTCAACAGATCGTAATATTTCTTCGGAGTCTGTACCGTGTAGCTTCCCCGGTAGTCGACCGTAACGCGACCGTCAGATTTTCCTTTTTTCGTCGTGATGAGTATAACTCCGTTTGCAGCTGCTGACCCGTATATCGCTGCAGCGCTGGCATCCTTCAATACGGTAATTGATTCGATGTCCGCGGGGTTGATCGAATTCAGGGGGTCGCGGTCGATACCGCCGGAAAATCCGAGCTCCGCTGCATTACTATAACTATTGATGTTTGGCTCAGGCGCCCGTGTGTTAAAGATCGGGACTCCGTCGATCACATAAAGAGGCGTGCCTTGTCCGCGGATGTTAACATTCAATCGCCCGCCCGGTTGCGAACTCACGGTTCCGACATTCAGACCGGCTATCCGCCCCTGCAACTGGCCATTAATGGACGAGTTGGCTGCCTGCGGAAGTCCTTTCGTGTTCAGACTAACCACGGACCCCGTAAGATCTTTCACATCAGTGGTTCCGTATCCAACCACAACTACTTCGTTCAGCGTTCGCACATCCGGCTGCAGCCCGATGTTGATCTCCGTCCGGTTCGAGATCGGCTCTTCGCGGCTCGCGTACCCGATAAAAGAGATCACGAGAACACCGTTACCCGCGAGATCGTCCGAAAGTGAAATCGAATAGACACCATTGGCGTCCGTTACGGTCCCTAACGTGGTGCCCTTTACCAGGACATTCACGCCAGGCAGCGCGCCCCCGGTTTCGTCCGTTACCTTTCCTGTCACCAGCTTCTGGGCGTATGCTGCGGAACAGGTAAAAACCAGTAAACAACCCAGGATTAGTAGATTTTTACTCATAGGAGGATGTGTTTTTGAGTTTAGTACCGATTGCAAGCTATCTTCAAACGATTGCACGGGGCGCAAAAAATCGTGCAGAAATCGACGGAAATCCTTCAAAAACAAGGGGTTGGAACGGTTCGGAAGACGGATTTTGTAGTTTTAGACAATTCTCAGGCAGGGTATGCGACGCAGCGCAGTTCTAATCACTTCTTTAATTGTCGTCATCGGATGTCTCGCGGGCACGAGGCAGGCGTCCGCCCAACAGGTCTTTTTTTCGACGGTTTCGCAAAAGGACGGACTTCCCTCCAATATTATATCGGGCATCGCCCAGGACAGCCGGGACTTCATCTGGGTAGGTACCGGAAATGGACTCTCGCGCTACGATGGAACCAGGTTCAAGACGTTCAAAAAGACGGAGTCGGTAAACTCACTATCCTCCAACGAGATCAGTTGCCTGGTAGCCGACGGCGACATGGTTTGGATCGGCACCTGGAATGGGCTCTGCCGGATCAACACGATAACATTCGAAGTAACGCGCGTCGACCTGGGAGGCAGCAGGGCAATTCGCATATTATATAAGGGTATGAACAACATGCTCTGGGTGGGGACCGAAACGGGCCTGATCCAGTATGATGTAGTGGCCAACGAAATCGTGGAAGTTTTCACGAGCAGGAAGAACAAACTGAGCCACAATACGATCCGATCCATCTATGAGGACAAGTCCGGAACTCTCTGGGTGGGAACGTACGATAAACTCAACAAGCTTCCGCAGGGCAGACACGAGTTCAAAGTGTACGACATTAAAGGTTCTTATCGCCCATCCCTGAAAAACAATCTCGTTTGCGGAGAGATCCACCCGGTTTCCAAAACCAACGACTCGTTGTTATGGGTCGGAACCGAAACCGGTCTGTGCCTTTTCAATAAGAGGACCGGTGCGTACGAACACTTCGGGGAAGACAACGCCGGCTTCAGCAACGAGGTCATCAAGTGTATGTATCTCGACGACGAAGGCAAGTTGTGGCTGGGGACCGACTTCGGACTTAGCATATTCGATCCTCTCGACAAGAAAACAACGTCGTATTTTCACAACCCGCAGGTTCCATACTCAATTGCCAACAATGCAATCTGGCAGATCTACGAAGACAGCGGCGGCGTGATCTGGTTCGTGACCTCGAACGGGCTAAGTCGTTTGAACAAACAGAGGAATTTTTACAATTATCACGAGGTGACTAATCAGTTGAACGGACAGCTGGTCGGTAACCAGGTGAAGGCTTCGCTGATCACGAGCAAGGGAGTTGTGTGGCTCGCAACGCTTCATGGCGTTATCCGGATCGATCCGAAAACAGAAAAGAGAGAACTATTCGCGACGAATTCTCCGCCGAACAAAAAGATATTGCTCAACAACGCATATGCACTTGAAGAAGACCAGTGGGGTCGGATCTGGATCGGGACGGCTGGTGGTATAAACGTCTGGGATGAAACGAATCAAACCATGCAGTCGGTCACTGCCAATGCATCCAACGGACTGGTGACAAATTACATCGCCAAGTTTATAAAGGGTGGCGACGGTTCCATGTGGGTCAGTTCATACCAGGGCGGGTTGCTCAAGATGTCCGCAATGGTAAAGGATGTGCAGAATAGCAAGTTTACCACAGTGGAAAGTGAGTTCGGTTCCGAGAAAGCAGTTGCCGGGGGCGGTTCGATCTGGTATACACTATATAATGAGTTGTTTCGGATAGACGAGGAAAGTCTCGCGCACCACCGGATCTCTTCTTTCAATGATCTGACCAACAGGCGCGACATTCATAGCCTGCATTTCTCCAGCAGTGGAATACTATGGGCTGGAACCCAGAACGGCCTCATCTCTTACGATCCACAAGCAGACAGCGCGAAGTTCCACGCTATTGTCACCGGCAACGACGTGCACATCGGGAATCTTTCGGAAGATCATGCGGGGAACATCATCGGCGTGGCCAGCAACATTATTTTCAGGTTCAACATCGCAACCTCGTCGACCGAAATATTCCCTCTCGATAAAGATCTTCCCATCAAGAGCTTCTACTATGGGTGTTCTGCGAAAGGTCCCGACGGGACGATCATCTTCGGAGGTGACAACGGCTTCATCAGCCTGTACCCGGAAGACCTGAAGCCCAATAATTATAAACCGAGTGTTTTCATTACCTCCCTCGAGATCAACAACAATATTGTTAACAACGGAGATGAAATAGACGGACGGGTAATCCTGGAAAGGGACATCTCTTTTACCGATAACGTTGTACTGGAGAATACCCACCGTTCCTCGATCACTTTCGGGTTTTCGGCGCTTCACTTCTGGCAGCCGTCCATCAGCGTTTATGCTTATAAGCTCGATGGCTTCGACGATGACTGGACCTACGTTTCCGGCACCAGGAATTTCGCCGTCTACTCAAATCTTTCACCCGGTACGTATACGTTCAGGGTTCGGGGAACGAATAACTTCGGGGTCTGGAGCGACAAGGAAGCAACAGCCAACATTCTCATCAAACCTTCCCTCTTCCTCAGCAACGGTTTTCTGGTTCTTTATGGATGTCTCGCGATCCTTGCGATCTTCATCGCACTTAAGACGTATTCCGACAGGCTCCATCTGCGCAATGAGTTGAAGATAACGCGTCTTGAAAAGGAACATACGGAAGAGCTTGCGCAGATCCGTCAGCAGTTCTTCACCAATATTTCTCACGAGCTCCGCACGCCAATCAGCCTGATCCTTCCCCCGATACATCAGATCATGAAACGGGGAAATCTTGACGAGGAAAACCAGCGACTCATCGGGCTTGCAGAAAAGAACTCTCACCGGTTGTTGAGACTGATCAATCAGATCCTGGATTTCCGGAAGCTGGAAAGCGACAGCCTGCACGTAAAGGTGAAGTCCACCGACATCGTACAGTTCTTTCGCGAGATACACCTGTTGTTCTCAGATAAAGCCTCACGGAAAAGTATAACGTTTACATTCGTTCCCGCTGCCCCCGAGCTGAAGATCTGGGTAGACGAGGAAAAACTCGAAACTGTTCTGTTCAACTTGTTGTCGAATGCGTTCAAGTTCACCCCGAAAGGCGGTGAGATAACGCTGACGATAAAGGAACTTGCCGCTACCGATCAATATCCCCAGGGCTCTGCAGAAATTAAAGTCGCCGACAATGGTATCGGTATTTCACCGGAAGACCGGGAGAAAATATTCGAACCCTTCTTTCAGGCCCGGGAGGCCAAACAAATGGAGATCGGCACCGGGATCGGACTTACGCTGGCAAGAGAGTATGTAAGACTTCACCACGGAGAAATCAAAGTGGAAAGTCAGAAAGGACTTGGATCGACATTTACAATTCTGCTCCCGATGGGCAACGTGCACCTTCCTGTCGACTCCATTGAGGAACACGAAGAGATCAATCTTGTTGCAACTAAAGAGGATGAGGATGTAAACACAGCAAAACAATACAGGTATGACCTCAGAAGCGATAAGCCTCTGGTGCTCCTGATTGACGACAGCACGGATATCATCGACTTTGTCCGGATCAGCCTTGGTGAAAAATACAATTTCATTGTTGCAGAAAATGGCGAGGAAGGCCTTCAAAAAGCGTTAAGCTTTCTTCCGGAAGTCATTGTCAGCGACATTATGATGCCCGTTATGGACGGGCTGATGTTGTGCAAGCACGTAAAGGAGAATCCGAAGATCAGTCACATTTCTATGATCCTCCTCACAGCAAAAGATCAAACGTACCAGAAGATCGAAGGAATAAGGACTGGTGCCGACGTATACATCACGAAGCCTTTCGAAATAGAATTTCTTGAGGCCAACATCGATCACCTGATCGTCCGGAAGAAAGAGTTGTCGGATTACTTCCGCAACGAGATCATGCTCCAGCCGATTGAAGGTGACAAGCGCGAAAACGTAGACGAAAAATTCGTCCGGAAGGTCGTACAGATCATTGAAGCCAACATCAGCAACCCTGATTTCAGTGTCGAAATACTGAGCGACGAGATCGCCATGAGCACAACCCACCTCTACCGGAAACTGAAGTCCATCACCAAACTTTCAGCTAACGAGATCATCAAGAAATACAGGCTCAAGAAAGCATCGATCCTCCTGAAAAATAAAGAGGGCAACATTTCCCAAATCATGTACGATGTAGGATTTACAAACCTCTCTTACTTTTCGAAGTGCTTCAAGACGGAATTTGGTCTAAGTCCGAAGGAGTTCCAGCAAAAGATGAAAGACGGCCAGTTCGACCTGGCCGGACAGGATCCTTACCTGAGCCACTTTCCAGCACAGTGGGATCCGAAGCTTGGAATTCACGTGACTTGAAGTCGCGGC